>SMUX01280719.1_pt1 | contig 18202 bp, 12 predicted proteins | sample 2456431 | NCBI WGS metagenome assembly SMUX01 (sample SAMN11095930, study PRJNA526329) | marine sediment metagenome | biome: Marine sediment; feature: Surficial sediment; material: Deep marine sediment; isolation source: Hadal surficial sediment | place: Pacific Ocean | collected 2014-11 | depth... | reverse complement strand
TTTCAATTGCAAGCTCATACTCTTCCTGCTTTGCATAACAGCTTCCAATATTGAAATAATAATCACAGTTATCGGGATCAAGCTTTATTGCAATTTTGTAATTTGTTATTGCATTCTGCCATTTATTTAGTTTTAAATATAAGTTTGCAAGATTGTTAAACGACTGCGGGAGTTCCGGATTGTTTTCTATTGCAGTATTGTAAAGTTTTTCCGCTTCTGTAAATTCATCTTTTGAGATTAATAGTTGACCAAGATTTAAGTAAGAATCACTAAATTTTGGATTTATATCAATTGCTTTTTTATAATTGTTTATTGCTAAATCATTATTCCCGTTTTTTTCATGGCAATAAGCAAGATGGTAATATGCAATTGAATGTCTATCATGAAGAAAAATAACCTGGTTGAAATAGTTTATCGCTTTTTTAAAATTTTCAAGATAAAGTTGAATTATGCCGAGAAAATTTAGTACATCATAATCGTTATAGTTTTGTTCCAATAAATTTAGAAGTACTTTTTCAGCAGGCGGGTACTCCTTATTGTTAAAGTATTCAATCGCTTTGTTATATTCATCCATAAAATAATTCTTACTATTAAATATTAATTTATGATCAATAATGAATTATGTGTTTCTTCAAATCCTAAATTTTTATTTACTTTTTTCAAACCTTCCAAAGCAAAAATATTTTCAGGATCATTTTTAACCGCCCACTCAAACATAGTCTTCGCTTCTTCATCGTTGCCGGAAAGGTAGATTACTTCTCCTAAACCTGCACAGCTATCGGATGAGTTCGGTTCAATTTGTAACGCACTTTTAAACAATGATTTTGCTTCATCTAATTTATTCAATCCTATGTAGCAGTAACCCTTAAAATTATTTAATGAAACAAATAACGCTTCTTTTTGTTCTTTAAGTGAATCATCCTGCATTAGTTCTTCAGCTTGCTTTACAAGTGTTAACGCCCCATTAAAATTTTTACTTTCAAATTGGTTATGTGCATTTTTTATTATCGCATCTGCATTATCTAACGGACTGTTCTGTGATTTTCCAAATAATGAATTTTCATCTTCGGGCAGTTGCAGTATTGTGTTTACTTTCCTCAATCCCTTAAGGGCTGCCTCATTTTGCATATCGTTTTTAACTGCCCATTCATACATAGTTTTTGATTCTTCGTAATTTTCTTCTACAAAAAGCACTTCCGCTAAGCCTGAACAAGCGATTGATGAATCGGCTTTTAGGTTTAGTTCTTCTTCAAAGTATTCTCTGGCTAAAGGGTAATCGCCGTTAATCAGCGAAACATTTCCTGCCAGATTAAGCAGAGTATCATAATCAATGATATTGCTGCCATCATTTATTTTATATTTTTCAATCGCAACTTTTAGATTGTTACTTGCAGATTTAAAATCTTTTTCACTAATATTTTTTGTTGCTCTTCGAAATGATTTTATAAATGTGTTTTCATTAAGAGGGTAAACTATATCCCCGGATTTTGGTTTTACACCTTTCAGCCAGATATCATTTGGATCAGCTCCCCACTTATCGATAAATTTTGTTTTATTAATTTCGAGTAATTCTAAATATTTATCATTCCCGTCTTCAGTAAAACTCTTTGAACCAAAATGATGTATAAACACATCTTTGGCGATTACAGTTTTATAGCCAGCTAATTGCGCCCTTAAACAAAAATCATCATCTTCATAATTCCCAGGAGAAAAGCGTTCATCCAAACCACCAATAGAATCAATAACGTCTCTTTTAATAAGTGTGCATAGGAAGGCAACCCTTGGAAAATCCATAATTTTAGATCTATTCTTTTTTCTTATTTTTTGCGCATAAGTATGCATTTCCGGAATAGATTTATATTTAGCTTCCTTGTCAATTTGCACACCACTTACAGAATTACTAATTGGTCCGACAATCCCAATTTTATTGTCTGATTCTGCAATTTCAACCATTCTTTCGAGCCAACCTTTAGTAACGATTGTATCGTTGTTAATCAGAACTATAAAATTTCCTTTGGATTTAAGAATCCCAATATTATTTCCAGCAGGGAATCCTAAATTTCTAGTATTTAATATTAAAGTACAGTTATTGTTTTGTGACTCAAATGATTTAAGATATTTAATTGTTTCAGAATCGGATGCATTATCAACAATTACAATTTCATATGGTTGTTTCGTAAATTTCTTGATACTATTCAAACATTCTTCAGTATAATTTTTATTATTGTAAGAAAGTAAAACAATTGATACAATCTTTTCTTTTTTTGATTTTGACTGATCTTTAATTTTATTTAAATTTTCAGAGTGTACTTTCTTTTTAACTTTTGAATTTTCCGATCTCCTTTTTTCTGTTTTAGTTTGAACAGTATTTTTATATTTCCACTTTTCAAGCCATTTATTGGCACATACTTCTAATTGTTTTGTCGTTCCAGTAATATTAACCGTAGATTTTTTATTTGATAGTACAAGATTTACTGATTGAAAAACCTCTTCAACTTCATTTATATATTTAAAATCTATTAAAGGAAATATCTCATCAAATTTATACTCTTCTATAAAATCTGTGATTGCAGCTCCATAATCCTCTTTCACTTTTTGGGAAATTCCATTTTGTTCAATTGAAAGTGGTAAATATCCTGCACAACCACCTGCACGTATAAATTCTGATTGAAATTTAGTGTGAATCTTTAATAACTGATAAAATTCGGTAGCGGAATCATACATTTCATTATAATATCCCAGTTCATCAAATACGGAATGATGAATAATCATTGAACTTGAAAAAATATAATTATAATTGAGCAAGCCTAGAATCTGATAAAATTTGCTTGGTATATTGTGAAGCCATTCAGTATTTGCTAATTGAGGTTCGCTATCATCATTACGAGAAAGATAATATTCTGAATACAGAATTTTTTTATCCGGAACTTGTTCAATGGCATTTACTAAATTAATTAGTCTATCATTAGAATAAAAAACTCCTGAAGGCATATTAATTATCCAATCACCATTGCAATGCTTTAACCCACAATTTAGCAGTGTTGAATATTTTTTTGAAGCTGACTCGATATATTTAATTCTTAAATCATTAGTAGCATAACTTCTAATAATTGAAGAAACTTCCCTCTCTTTTCCGGTATAAACAATTACTGCCTCCCATTTAACGTAAAGCTGAGAAATGAGAGAATTTAGAGTTTTTTTGATTTTATTTGAATGCTCAGTAACTGGAATAATAATCGAAAATCTTGGATGCAATAAATTACGACTCTCAATAATTTGGTCATCAACTGTGCCATTTTGGATTTCATATTTAATTGACTTCACAACGTTGTCATTAAATTTGCAAATAAGCATTTTTTCAAACGCATTAATAAAAGCATCAAATTGATTTGAAATCGAATATTTATTTGCTGTTATCAATCCTTCTTCAATTAGTTTCTCCCTTAAATCATTTTCAACTAATAATTTTTCGAGTGCATTTGATAATTCTTCAACATCAGATGGCGGATACAAAATACAATTTATCTTATTTTTAATAATTCCATCCAATCCTTTATTATTTGCTTGAATTACTGGAACTCCACACGCCATTGCTTCTAAGGATGGAAGACCAAAACCTTCATACCATGACCCATTTACATATATATCTGTTTGATGATAGATGTCTTTCACCTCTTCTGGTAGTAACCCCCATAATAAAGTAACATTAAAATTATGATGAGTTGAGTAGATAAAATTATCAAGTTTTGGTTTATCGTCACTAACTATAATTAATTTAATCCTTAAATCAGTCCTTCGTTCTATTAATAATTTTACTGCTTCAACAACATCATTAACACCTTTAAGCATTCTATCCGGATTCCCTAATGTTGTAATTGTAAGTTCTCCATTAGAAATATATTTTCTCCATTTTGGTTTAAAAATTGTTAAATCAATTCCATTCTCTATTAAATATGATTTTTGCTTATACTTTTCTCTTAAGTACGAATTGATATGTTTAGAAACAGAAATTCTTCCAACTGGTAATGAATGTAAAATTTCAAATATACCCTTTGGTTTCATTATAGAATCAAAATCAAATCCGTGGTAATGAAAATCCTCAACAACTTGCGATATGTGAAAAATTCTTTTGTCCCCCGAATGAAAGCGTAATATTTTTTGTAATTCCAATACTGAAAATGCTATTATGTTATCTTCTTTTATTGATTCGTATCGGGTAGAATCAGTAGAAAATGTGTGGAACTCAGCATCAAGATTTATCCAATCCGGAGCTGTACTATTAGAATAGATTGCAACCTTAACACCTAACTTTGCTAGCCAATTTGCAAAACGATAAACTATAATTGCACCACCACTAATAACTGATGCGTTTGGAACTGAAAAAGCTATACTTAATTTTTCATTTTCACGTAATCTGTTTTTAATATAATATTCAGTGGCATTATTAAAACTATATGAATTTGTGAAAAAATTGAATATATCTTTCGCAACAAGGTGGTATTTTTTTTGAGTCTCCAGGTTGGTAACTATAATAAATTCAAGTTTTTCTGCATATTCTATATTACCACCAGCTTTAAACTCATTTCCTTCAATATCAAGACAAATTGCTTTAAAAATAAAAGTGCCATTTAATAATGGTTGAATTTCGCAATCAACAAGTGTTGTTTTGGGAAGGTCAATTTTTACTTCATTTTTTATAAATTGAACTGGTATAGGGAGTGTATGATTTTGTAGTTTATATTTTCCATAAGCTTTCTTTAATCCATTTTTAATTTTTTCAAAAGATGGATTTAACTCCCCAGCAATAGTATAAGCATAAAATGCTCTTTCATAATCTTTAACTTTCTCCGCCCAAAGAGCGACTTGATATACCATTGACCAACTGAAGAAACGGTATTCCGCATCAAAAATTTTCCAACTTGTTTCTAAAGCATCATCTATTTTATTTTCTATTTCTAAGGTTAAGGCATACCAATAATACAAAATTACAGAAGTTGGGTTTGCATTACATATTTCTTTCAGTTCCTTTTTATATTCTGATGGCATAAGTTTTATAACATTTTCAACAGCTTGAATTTTCTCAAAATCCATTTCACCATTTACAGAGTATGCTAAACTTGTTTTTAGAGATTCTGTAATTTTTGGGAATGCTAAATCACAAAACAGATTCAAAGCTTCTAATTTATTCTCCGGGATATAACTCAAATCAACATACGGCTTAACAATTTCCCTTGTAGGATTTTCAAATTGCGAAAGATATCTAAACACACTATGTGCTAATTTATATGGAGTATCAACAACTTTATTTGTATCATGAAAATATAATTCTTGTGCAAATAGCGGTGTGTAAGCATTTACTAAAAGACTTAAACCATAATCGAGTAACTCTTTACCAAATACATCAGATGCTCTTGATTTTTTACTAAATTCTCTGTCAACTACTGAATAATTATAAATTCTCTCTTCATAAGTTCTTTTATTATTTAACTCAAAAAGACACTTATCAATATAGAAATCCATTTTGTATGTAGTATTTCTATGATTTATTAACTGGATAAGTACATTTCTAAGCAAAACATTTTGTAGGGAATGTGAAAAGGCTTTAATTCCATCTATAAACCAATTCCAAAATTTTTCTTGAAGTAAAGGATGATTAATATTTGCTTCAGTATGAAGCATTCTTCCAACAAAATGTTCAGCAAATTGTTTAATCCCATCTTCTGCTTTAAAATCAATATATCTATACATTTCTGTTAAATGATAATTATCCATATAAAAATTTATCATCCAAGCAGCATCATATCTACAATGTATCATGTTGGAAGTTGAAGATTGCGCTTCATGAACTCTTCTAATGGTTAATTTATGCGGTAATAAATGAAATTTATAGCCATACGAAGCTAATCGAACCCATAATTCCATATCTTGTGAGTGTATAATTGATGGATTAAATCCATTTACCTCACGCATTACATTTATTCTAATCATAATTGTACATCCATCAATAAAATCAAACTTCATTGCTTCGGGAAATTCACATCCTGGAATTATAGGATTTTGAAAGGGCTGAACATCAATAGTATTTATTTCATGTTTTAAAATATCAAAACTACCATAAACAAGTGCGTATGATTCATCTAAGTCCTTAAAAGCATTTACTTGTAATTCTAATTTCTCTGGATAAAAAAGGTCATCTGAACTTAACCAACAGAAAAACTCCCCTTTTGCTTTTTCCAACCCAGCATTTAAGGCAGAAGTAATTCCTCCATTTGTCTTTGAATATGGTCGAATTCTTGAGTCCTTTTCTGCATAGCTCTCCATTACTTCTTGTGTATTATCTGTAGAACCATCATTAACTACAACCGCCTCCCAGTTAGTATAAGTTTGAGCAATTAAACTATCCAAAGCTTCTTTTAGATATTCAGCTTGATTATATGCTGGAATAACAATTGATATTAAAGGATTATAGCTTTTATTAAGTGGGACATCTTTTTGAATAGATTCTGGGTCAATGACAAATCTTTTTAACTCAGATTCAATATTTTGAATTGTTTTACTATTAAACTGTGTATTTAGAATTTTCTCAAAAACTTTGTAAAACATATTAAATTGATGATAAGTAGTATATAACATCGCTTTTTTAAATCCGTTTGTGCTCAGATTTTTTGCAAGCTCCTTATCATCAATAATTTTCTCTATTGAAATTGCCATAGCTGAAGAATCATTAACTGGAACAATTAAACAATCTTTTTCATTCTCTAGAATAAAATCTAATCCTAAATTATCTGATTGAACCACTGGTGCGCCACACAACATTGCTTCGAGAGTTGGTAAACCAAAACCTTCATATAGTGATGGATTTACTACAATATCTGCGTTATTATATTCCTCTCTCATTTTTATTTGATTTAATCCCGATAAAGAAAGTATTCTGAGATTATTTGGTAATGTGCCAAATTTTAATTTCCTTTTAGCTCCACTAATAATTCGCCATTCAAAGCGAATATCTTTTCTTTTATTAGCCAAATTCTTAAGAGCTTCAGCTAATACTTTTGACCCTTTAATAAAATGATCAGGATCGCTGACACTAACTAATTGAACGTGATTTTTATCTATCTCTCTTTTTTTTGTTGGATAAAATACTCCTGGATCTAATCCATTCGTAATCAGATAACTTTCCAAATTGTTAAATCGTTTATAGTAATTCTCTAAATGTGGTGATATTGTAATTACTCCAATCGGAAGACTTTCTAATAATTGAATTGCTGATTTATTCCCAATCATTGAATCGTAATCAATACCGTAGTGAAAAGGTTCATAAATTTGTCTTATATGATAAACCTTTTTCCCAATTGGATTGGTTTTAAGCATTCCTTCAATATGCCACATAGAATATAGAATAACTATCTCCTCATCAATTGCAGAAAACATTTTGTCATAAGTTTTAAAACAATGAAATTCTGCCTCAACTTTTTTCCACGATGGTGGTGTTCCACAAGAATAAACCGAAACTTTTATACCTAATTCTGCTAACCAATTTATTAATCTAAAAAGAATTATGTTTCCACCACCAATTATGTTGGGGTCATGACAGGTAAAGGCAATTCTGTTTAACGATTTCTTAGAATTATTAAATACTTCAACTTCTTTTGCAAAATCATAATCTCTTAGTAACATTTTATTAAGTGATTTTACATCAACTTCAAAAAAGGAAATATCCTCATCAGATAAAATATTCTTTGAAATATCTTTATCTATTATATCTAAGTACGATTGTTTTCTCTTGATTATTCTTGAACCAATAGAGTTTGCACCTATTCCGCCATCCTCAAATTGACGAGGATCTGCAAAAAGTAATCTTTCAAGTGGTTCACTTATATGCAGCCTCATTGCAGCATTAAGCTTATTCCCATACTCATCAATACATTCTAAATTAGGGTGAAAGTGCTCAAAATCACTTATTTTGTGCAATTCCCCTAAGTTAAGAGAGCAGCTTATTAATTCGATTTTTTTAATCTTCATGACTCTATCCTTCTTATTAATATGCTTTACATAAATACCAAATAATATCCGAGTTTAATTTTTCCAAGGTTATTGGGTCTGAAAGATCACATCCTTTATACCCGACCTCTTCCAGAATTTTAAATACTTCCTCGGGTTTATATTTATTGTTGCCGTAAATTCCGTTTTGTATTTGGTCGTCGGCGAAACCATTAGGATGATAAGCGAATTGAAAAATGTAACTGCCTTTTTCAGATAACATTGATCTAACATTTTCTAAATGCTGTTTCCAAAGTGTTCTAGGCATCGATTGAGATAGTAAAAATGAAAAACTTAAATCAATATTCGATAAAGATGAAATTTCGGGATGGTTAAGCATCACTTCAACATTATTATAACCGGAAAACTTATTTTTTAGTTTGTCAACTAGTTCCGTTGAATATTCGGTAATGACGAAATTTTTTGCCGGATATTTATCTATGAATTTTTTCATAAATACAGCATCGGCAGCTCCATATTCTATAATCGTGTTTGCACTATTTATATAATCGTATAAACCCAGCCCGGAAAGATTTTTATTGTAGAAATAAGTTGAGTGATCGCCCATGCTCGAATTGTATCCATTATGAAATACGTTTTGCCAGGCTTTAAAATTTTCGATCTGCAGAAAAGTTTTTCCAAATTCCTTAATCTTATTCGAATTATTTTCTGTCGAAAAATTTCTTTTTAAATTTTCTTTTAATTTTCCATCAATAAGTTTTGTATAAATTTCCTCACATCTCCGGGTCATTCTTTCGGCATTACCCCTATTTTTATAAACCGACTCTTTACACAATTGCCCAAGTCTATTTCTTTCTTCGGGTGAAGTGATTAAAGCATCAGCTTTTTTCTTGAGCATCTCAAAATTCCCTCTATCAATTAACAGCTCGGCTATTGTTAACACTTCATCGCCAGCAGAACCAAAACTGCCATCGTTTAATCTTACAAAATCGTGATGGAACGAAAGGATAGGTTTTCCAAGTGCCATAGATTCAATCATTATCACTCCACCACCGGTAGGGTAAGAATCAACTACAAAATCCGCCGCGGATAAATAGTCAAGATAATTACCGCTCCAGGGAAAGAATTTAACCCGATCAAGTATATGTGATTTGAGGAGATATTTTATAAAAGGAACTTGATCAGATGAAAAGCCGAGAACAACATAATACAGCATTGGATGTTCTTCTAATATAGAACCCATCGCATTCCAAAAATCATAATCTTGAAATTTCGCCGTTCTTCCACCACTAGCCATGATAATAGCATTCGCGGGTATTCCCAATTCTGCTTTGGTCTTAGGAACATGCTTATCGATATAATCCAGATCGAATTCGAGTGGAACGCATGACGTATCAATAGGGCACTCGGTTACATTCGTATAAAACCATGAAATAGCGTAATCGAAATTGTGCCATGAAAATTGAGCAACGGGACCCTGGTTTAAGCACACCTGGAGCGATGCAGGTTTGAGAACGGAAATAAAATAATGCTCGAAATAAGATAGAGCCGCACTTACTACAAGAAGGTGAGGATTATTCTCATATATTTTTTTTGCGATTGAAAGTAAGCGCTCGAGATCATTTTGAAATTCATCTGCAAAAATAATTTTACATCCACCTTTATTTAATACAACAATATTTGTTACTGCATTAGCCGTATTATTACAAGTATGTTCCGATTCGGGGAGATAGAATGTAATCTCAAATTTTTCCTTATCGTGATATTTAGCCAATACGGAATTAATTTTTACAAGTACTGAATTTGGTTCAAGAATTCCTTTTGCCAAATATGCAATCCGTGCTTTACCGTCATTCAATTCCGGCTTTATTGGTTCAAAGCGGAAAGGTTCTGCCATTTTTTCAATCGCGCTTAATATATCGGCATCGTAATCGTAAATGTCCATTCTTTCAAAATTCGCATAAGCATAATGCCAAAGATTGAAATACCTTAACGCGATCGAAATATCATTCTGGTTTGCAAAGTAAATTCCGATTCGTTTATAGGCATCCTTAATTGACGGTATATCGCCAAGCTTATGATGTATCTTAACATAAAGATCGAGAATTTCTTCCGACGAATATCCTGATAGAAGCCAGGCCTTTTTGATACATTCTTTCGCTTTACCCAAACTATCATAAGTGTCCAGAATATAATAAGCATGAGCCAATTGCCGGTTTACAAAATATCTGTCGGATTTACTTTCAAGTGAAAGAAACGGAAAAAGTTCACCGTCGTCAGTATTTTTAACCTGCACAATTCGCTCGATTAAATCGGTAAAACTGTCGAAAATATTATTATCGGTACTTATCATTTTTCCAATTTCTGCATTTCATTTAAACCGGTTAATTACATTAATTATTTCTTGAACTTCATTCAGTTTCAAATGAGGACCAATCGGCAGACTTAAAATTTCTTTTGCAATTTGAGAAGCAACCGGGTATTGATTAGTTTCAAATTTATAGTTCTCATATGCTTTTTGTTGAAACGGCGGAATTGGATAATGAATAATTGTCCCAATTCCATTTTTAGCCAGGTACGTTTTTAATTCGTCTCTTCTTTTTGATCTAACTACAAACAAATGCCAGATATGATCAGTGTATTCTTCTTTTTCCGGAAGACTAACAAACGCATTATGTATTTCTTGAAGGTAACGCTCTGCAATAGTTTTTCTTCTTTCGTTCCATTCATTTAGATATTTCAGTTTCACACGAAGCACTGCCGCTTGTAATTCATCTAAACGGCAATTAACTCCTTTAACATCATGAACATATTTCTCCGCCGAGCCGTAATTGGAAAGCATTTTAACTTTCTGATAAATTTCTTCATCATCGGTTACAATTGCCCCTCCGTCCCCGAAAGCACCGAGATTTTTTCCCGGGTAAAAACTAAAGCATGTCGTATTTCCAAGTGAACCGATAATTTTATTTTTATACCTGGCACCGTGTGCTTGCGCCGCATCCTCGATGACAATTAAATTATATTTTTCAGCGATTTTCATTACTCCATCCATATTCGCGGATTGACCATAAAGATGAACCGGGAATATCGCTTTTGTTTTTTCAGTTACTGCATCGGTAATCAAAAAAGGATCTATATTAAAACTTTGTTCTTCAATATCGACGGGGACAACCTTTGCGTTGAGATTACTAACTGCAAGCCATGTTGCAATAAAAGTATGAGCCGGAACAATTACTTCATCGCCATAACCGAAACGGTGTGCTTTTAACGAAAGGTTCAACGCATCCAAACCGTTGCTAACGGCACAGCAATATTTTGCGCCGCAGTAAGCGGCAAATTCTTTTTCAAAGTTTTCAACTTCCTCACCGAGTATGAACCATCCTCTTTTTAAAACTCTACTTACAGCCGCGTCAATTTCTCTCTGCAGTTCAGTATAAGTTGAAACGATATTTAAAAATTGGATTTCCATTCTACGAAACCAGATTAACCATCAATTTTTTCAACTTTAGAAAATCATCAAAATTTCTTAGATACTCTTCCTCTGTATAAGGAAGGGACGCAAGAACAAGGCTTATAGCTCCTGTTGAAAAATTTACAATTTCTCTCCATATCATTTGAGGTACGTACAAACCGTAACTCGATCTGTTCATCTTTACCGTTTTTCTTTCAAAACCATCGGCGAGGATTACATCAAAACTACCTGCGACAGCTACAATAAACTGCTGCAAATCTTTGTGTGCGTGTCCGCCGCGTGTTTCACCGCCGGGAACATCGTACAAATAATAAACGCGCTGAATATCAAACGGAATGTCGATGCCGTTTTCTACAGGCGTTAAATTACCCTTGCGGTTTTCAATCTTAGACAGATTGATTACTGGGCAATCATTTACCGTGGTTATTGCCATTTTTATATCTCATAAATTCTTCGTAATGATAGATATAATCTTCCTGTTCGTATGGTCTTGAAACCAGAAATAGAGCTACAGCGTTTGTAGAAAAATTCAATAGTTCTCTCCAAATTACATTCGGAACGTACAAACCGTAATAGGACCTGTTGAGCGTATAAGTAATTTTATTCGTCCCGTCGTCAACCAGCACATCAAAACTTCCCGATAACGCTATAATGAATTCTTCGAGATTCTTTTTTGCGTGTCCGCCCCTCACTTCACCACCGGGAACATCGTAAATCCAAAATGTCCTTTTGATCTCGAATGGAATATGCTTCGCGCTCTCAACAAAAGTAAGATTGCCTCTCGGATCGTGAATTTTTGGAAGCTGAATTATTTTTGGTTCTTTAGTTGCACTCATTGCTTATCGCACACCATTATGATATAATAATTTTTTTGACCGAAACAATTATCGTTTAACTCTGCGAATCTGAAATTTTCAAATTGATCATTGAATTCTTTTATCAAATCATTTTTATCATCAAAACATCTAAAAATTTGTCCGACTCTAATATCGTACGGGTCGTTGGTTATTTTTCTGTAACCTGGTTTTATTTCTGATGAGTTTTCAAAAATGAAATTGGATGCAGTGGGTACCGACAAAACCAACTTGCCTTGGTTTGTAAGCACACGGGAAAATTCATTTACGTTTTCCCGATATGAATAACAATTTTCATAATCACCCATATAATAACTGCTGTTCCAGGAAACAAGGTAATCGAAATAGGAATTATCAAAGGGTATTGAATCATTCTTTCCAACTTTTATTTGTGCTTTGATTTCCAGTTTTTCCATAGAGCTTTTTACGTGACTGCATATTTCCTCGCTTATTTCAACACCGTTAACATCAAATCCTTTCTCCGCCAAAAACCTTAAATTTCTACCGTCGCCCATTCCCAAATCCAAAACATTTTTGCCGTTATAGTTTTTATCCAGCGACAAATCCGGATAAACACCAAGAAACACTCTTACCACATATTCGTTGGGATAAGATTTTAGGGGTTCTTCTTTCAAATAAAAATCCGTGTATTGTTTTTCAAGTTTGTTCATTTCATAAATCCAGACTATATGTATCATAGCAAATTGATGTTCCGCCGAACTCTTCTTTTGTTTTAATTAAATTCCCATTCAGATATAACCCGTCGTTTTCTGTCGACTTTCCAAAATCGAGGTAATGATAATGCGCGTACAATTCTTTGACAATTTTAACCATCATAAAATCCAGTGTTCTCAATTTTCTTCCCTCATCGTTCATATAAATATATTGCGCGTGTAAAGTGTTGTTGATTAAATACATTATTGTCCCGCCGAGCATTTTACTGTCTTTAAAGGCTGCGTAAAATTTTATGTTTTCGGGGAAACGAGATTTTAATAGCGCCATTTCTTCCGGAGTATGAACGGTTTTTTCATTGTACTTTTCTTTCAACCTTTCGTTTGCGATAGAAATAAAAGTATCGAAATCATCGGATTCTTTTAATTCAACGCCGTGATTGACTGCATAATTAAAGCCGGATTTCCTGCCATTTTTTATTTTCGCGGTTTTAATTGGAACAATAGTAGAAATTTCTCTCCGCGTCAATTGAAAATTATTTCGAAACATAGCATACAAATCATATTCACACGGCGACTTGTGAAAAAAATAAGGAACAGGCTTGTTAATAATTTTTGTAAAAGATTCCTTTCTCAGAAATGAAATGACTTCGTCAAAAATTTTAAGCATCAACGTGGCGCCCATTTCCTCGTTAACAACAAAGCTTCCGTATGATAGCCCCGCGTGCGAATGAAAAGTACCGTTATCATTGTTTGCCGAGATAATTGAAATCAATGAATCGTTTTCATAAATCATCAAAGAGGCATCAATGAAACGGTGAGAATGATAGTCCATGTAATTTCTAAAAAACAAAAAAGTGCCGTTTAAACTTTTTGCAACAAAGTCGTCCCACTGATTTTTCTTTTCGACACTATATTTTTCAATCCGCAGCATGTTAATTCCAGGTTAATAATCGGGCGGCACCGAAACCCGATTCTCCAAAATTATTGCCATTATAGTACATGTAATAATCTTCATTCACTTTTAAAACACACGGGAAATAAACCATCTCACTATCCCAGCCATCTTGTGAGTGTTCGATTCCAATTTCATCGTCTTTTCTTTTCCAATTAATGCCGTCTTGGGAAACTGCGTAGCCGATTGTGTATTTCATGTTTAAGATTCGGCGTGTATAAAACATTTTGTATTCATCGCCGACCCTAATTACATTTGGGCGGCCGAGTCCGTGTTCAACACTTTTATCACGCGCGAAGCAAAGAGTTTCACTTTGCGGAAATTCATGCGGCGTAGAGGATTCAGTATAATAGATATCGTACGTTTGGCGAAGTTTTCCACCGACATTCTCCCAATCTTTTCCGCCCGAGTACCAGGTTTTATAAATTCCGTTTTCCAACAAAACTGTTTGACCTGATCTTACACAGGTTCCATTGTTCGATCTATCAAGCACGGGAACATGTCCGAACTTTTTAACTTGATCCGGGTTATTTTCTTCCGCAACCGCGACACCGCCGAAATTTGTGAACGGAATTTTTGTTTGTAATTGAAAACCAGTGTAATAGAGATAATATTTATCATTAAACTTCGATACATGGCCCGGGAAAACGCCATTGTCATCAAAAGTACCTGGAATGCCCAAATCAACAACTGGTTCTTTAGAAACAGATAAAACATTTAACGGATTGTTTGCATCAACATCCACAAATCCAATTCTGGAAATTTTATTTGAATCCCATCCGCCAATAAAAACCCTTACAACGTTTTCATCTAATAAAATCGCGGTCGGGGCCATACAATGTGTTTTCCACCATTCTGAATCACCAGCAGGTTTATAAACCATTCCGAGTTTTTCCCATTTCATACTATCACCATATTAAATGCATATTTATTTTGTTAACTGCGTCATTTATGTTGAATTTTTGAATTTAATCTCCATTCAAACTTCAGTACCGCCTAGAAAGATCAGTATGGTATAGATTCTATCCATTCATTCTCAAATTATACTTGCGTTGTAAATAATGATTTACAACGCTATTCTCGCTAATGATTTTAACTTTCGCAGTATGTACCGCAAATAAGTCTTCTGTATTATGCCGTCGATTTTTGACAACAACAAATTCTTTTTATTATTAATATAATGTCCTATTGCTGGAATTAGACACTGCAATAATTCTTCAACACTTTTGTTTACCGGATAACTTTTCATCTATCATCTCTGAATATTTTTTATCCTGTTATTCTAAATTTCAACGTTTTGAAAAAACTCACACATTTCTTTAACCTGCTGTTGTAATGTTTTTGTGCAGACTTTCACAGAAAGATCGTAAACTGTGGCAATGCTTCTGTCAATTGCATCTTTAGCTTCAACAGCGTTGATCTTTAATTTCAATTCATACACTTCATCGAAGATTTGAAGGAGTTCGTATTTATCAACTATGTTCGGCGAGTGAATATGGAATAAACCCTTTTGATAAAGATTGTTCTTCAAAATATTTTCAATAACTTCGGCGAAGTATAAAGTAGTAACACCGTTCCATTTATGATTCGTAAATCCGTTCACTTCTTTACCGGCCTGACTTTTCGCCCACTCTAGTAAAGAGCGGCAGTGCCCGTTTTCTTCACCAATAATTGATGTTCTTAAAACCATACATTCAGCATTATCTCCGCCACTCTTCGATAGACCATAAAGTTCTTCTGCATCGAACATGTCGGATTCAGAATATTTGCCTTTGTTGCCGGTATAAACACAGTCAGTTGTAATATGAAAACATTTTACATTCGCGGCTTTGCAGGCTTTTGCTAGATTTCGCGGAAATATCGAGTTTACGGTAAGAACATCTTCAATCGACATATCTTTAATTCGGGGTTTAATAACACCCGCGCAATTTATTACCGCATACGCTCCGTCAACAAGATTACTTAGTTGATCATGACTATCTTTTGCAATATCAAATTCATTCCGTGATATTTGTACTACGTCGCACACTTTTCTTCCGAAGTATTCACTAACCGCATAGCCTAACATTCCGCTTGCACCGAAAACAACTACTTTAGTCATTTTAATTTTCTCCTATCTTTCTTCAATCGTCCACGGATCCCAATACCGAGAATCATATCTATAGTCATCCCTGAGACTCTCTTCTAAAATTGATGTAGAATAAAAAATTAGTTTTGCATCCTCTGTTAAAGACATAAATCCATTTGCAAATCCTCTTGGTATATATAAAATAGATGGGGAGTTTTCACTTAATACAAATCTTTCTATCTTCAAATCTGGCGATGGATTTTCCCAATTATCTATTTTTAAGGCACAAACCATAGCCGAGCCTTTATTAACCAAAACATATTTTGCTTCTTTTTTATGTCCGTGCCAAGCACGTATAAATCCAGCTTTGTGATTTTCAACTGCATAAAAACGTTTAACATTTTCAAAATTAAAATCATTAACAAAGGAAACGGATCCCCTGTCGTCAATTGCCAAACTACCCTTAATTAGTTTAAGCTCATTATCAGCCATAAGCGACCTCTTTTAACTTTTCAGTTAATAGATCCATTTGTTCTTTTAGGTAGGCCACATTTGAATATCTTGGGCTGCTTAAATCTTTTATTCTTTTAGTTTCAACCAAATATTTTAACTGTCCGATACCTTCATCTATTGAATGGACAGATTCATACTCAAATGTATCTTTGGCTTTCTGCGCCGATACTCTATAATTTCTTGTATCTTGGAAGGGCATGTCAGTATGCTCAATTTCCATATCTGGAAAATGCATTCTAACTTGATATGCTAAATCCATGATTCTAACATTTTGCCTTTGAAGATTAAAAACACCTCTATGTTCAGATTCCAAATTCATCAAAACAGCCCGTGCTACATCTTTAACATGTAAAAGCGGTCTAAATTGATCACCGCCAAACACACTTATTTTTCCTTCAATGTAAGCTTTTACCGTTAGAATATTTACAACCAAATCTAGCCGGATTCTTGAATATAAATCTCCAATTCCAAATAAAGTACCCAATCTAAAAATAATAGCATTTTTACGTTTCAAACATTGTTCTGCAGCTAACTTAGTTTCGGCGTATAGTGATAGTGGATTTGTTGCGGATTTTTCATCTAGTTCAATATCTTGTGCTCCGTATACAGAACAGGTCGACATAAAAATAATTCTGCCATCAAAATTATTTGCCAGCCAGCATACAGAATCTTGATTAATCTCTCTTGTTAATTCAGGATTTAGCTGACAAGCCCCATCACCAACAATAGCTGCCAACCAAACAACAGCATCTGCCCATTCAAGTTGAGGTTTTAATTTTTCATGATCTCTTACATCCCCGAAAACAAAATCAACCGGTTTTCTAAATGAATCTTCATAAAGGAGAGCATCGTAAATTCTCACTTTGTAATTAGGATTACTTTCAATCAGATCAGTAATAGCCCCACCAACATAACCCGCACCACCAGCGATCAGAACCTTTTTCATTTTATAACTCCTTTAATAAAATATTTTTAATTTTTTCGGAAGTTGTGCCGTCTCCCAGCCATTGAATTTTTGAATCATCGACATGATAATTTTCAAAAAACTCCATAGTATCATAAACTAGTTCACTTACCGGTCTGGTTTCTCCGACTAAGATACTGTTTCCATTTTGCATTGATTCAGGTCTTTCCGTGTGGTTTCTTGGAACAGCCACTGGTACTTTTAGCAATGGACATTCTTCTTGACTAGTCCCAGAATCGGAAACAACCCCGTATGCTTGGTATTGAAAATCCAGATATTTAAGGAATCCGTATGGACCAATCAATTCAATATTTTTTTTGTCATCTAATAGATTGAACTCGTTAATTAAATGTTCTGCACGGCGAAATTTTACCAGTTTAATAGGAAGTGATAATTTGTCACCTAAAACATCGAGATAGGCTAAAATATGATTGTATTGCTCAGCGGTTTTTATATTTTCATTGCGATGAATATCAGCAACAATATAATCTTTTGACTTTGGACCAGAAGGCATATATTGATTAACAACTTCCACAATTGTGTTTCCAACAATATGAATACCATCCGGGTTTTTATTTTCTTTTAATAATCTTTCTTTATAAAGAGGTGTATATACGAAAATGAAATCAGAACAGTAATCACAAACCACCCTATTAACCTCTTCAGGCATTCTTCTATCGTATGAACGCATCCCACCTTCAATA
>SMUX01342448.1_pt1 | contig 18209 bp, 20 predicted proteins | sample 2456431 | NCBI WGS metagenome assembly SMUX01 (sample SAMN11095930, study PRJNA526329) | marine sediment metagenome | biome: Marine sediment; feature: Surficial sediment; material: Deep marine sediment; isolation source: Hadal surficial sediment | place: Pacific Ocean | collected 2014-11 | depth... | reverse complement strand
CTCATAAACACGCTTACAAGCATCTTCGATCATTTTTTTATATTCTTCCATACGTGTAAGATACCACTAAAACTGCTATCTATTACTATACCCTTTGGGTAAACATTATCACTTCGCCGGAAAACAGACATGACACAAGATGAACAAAAGAAACAGGCCGCGGAGGCCGCACTTGCCTATATAAAAGATGATTCAATTGTTGGCGTTGGCACAGGAAGCACCGTCAATTTTTTCATCGAGTTTCTGGCCGGCATCAAACACAGGATCGAAGGCGTAGTATCGAGTTCACTTGCCACAGAAGCCCTGCTGAAAAATCATCACATCCCTGTGTTGAGTCTGAATAGTGCAAATGAACTGCCTGTTTATGTGGATGGTGCGGATGAAGCAACCAAATATCTACACTTGATTAAAGGTGGGGGGGGTGCGCTGACAAGAGAAAAAGTTGTTGCTGCTGTCAGCAAAAGTTTTGTCTGCATTATTGATGAAACCAAATTGGTCGATGTTCTGGGGACTTTCCCATTGCCCATAGAAGTCATCCCCATGGCACAAAGTTATGTCGCAAGGGAAATCGTTAAATTGGGTGGACAACCAATATTACGTGAGGGCTTTACCACGGATAATGGTAATATCATTCTCGATGTGCATAACCTCAGTATTCTCAAGCCTGTTGAGCTGGAAGAGGAATTTAATAAACTTGCCGGTATCGTGACGAATGGTTTATTTGCCCAAAGACCAGCGGATGTTCTACTCGTCGCCAGTGATAATGGCGTCCAGGTCTTTGATTAGCCCTGCGCCGGGTAGAATTGTATTTTTTCCTTACCTATAAGCATTTTAAGTGATATATTCGCGATCGAAACTGTGACCAAAATCACAGTATCGTAATTGCCGCTCGTATAGTGTTGATCGGACATCAGTGCCGCGCAATTTCGCAAGAACAGTTCTTTTATGATAAGGGGACAAAAAGATGGTTTTTTACATCGTATACTCGTTGGCAATCGCCATTTTGATTTTGCATTTCACAGGCTGGTTTACAAGACGCAATATGGAATGGGTCGTTCTTGCTAGTCCTGTTGCTGTTTTCGCAGTCATTATTCTCGATTACATGAAAATCATTTGAAGATCATGTAAGCAAAAGTCTTGATCGATCATGATCGGACTCCTTCAGCGGGTGAGTTCAGCCCAGGTTTCAATCAATAATAAAATTGTGGCCAAGATAGGGACAGGTCTCCTGGTTCTCATCGGTATTGAGAAAGGCGATACACGACAACAAGCAGATCGGCTGTTAGATAAAATATTAGCTTATCGAATTTTCTCGGATAAAGAGGGCAAAATGAATCTTTCTCTTACCGAGCTCAATCATGGTTTACTTCTTGTTCCACAGTTCACACTGCCCGCCGATACCAAAAAAGGCATGCGCCCCAGTTTCAGTTCTGCCGCGTCACCTGAGTTGGGGGGGGGATTATTCGAATACCTGCTCTCATGTGCAAGACAGAAACATACCATTGTAGATTCGGGTCAATTCGGTATGGACATGCAGGTGAGCCTGACGAATGACGGGCCTGTCACCTTCTGGTTGCAGATACCTCCAGCCAAGGATTAAGCTTAGCCCCTTAAATCCATTCTTTGACTTTCAGGTACTTATCATAGAGTTCGGCTTCCGATGTGCCCGGCTCTGGCTGCCAATCATACTGCCAACGCACCAATGGTGGTAAAGACATCAATATTGATTCAGTCCTGCCACCGGACTGCAGGCCAAACAAAGTGCCTCGATCATAAACCAGGTTGAATTCTACATAACGCCCACGCCGATATAATTGAAATTGTCGTTGCTTTTCACCGTACTCTATATCTTTCCGACGATCGACAATTGGCATATAAGCCGGAAGAAATGCATCGCCAACACTACGCAAGAAGGCAAAACATCTATCGAATTCCCATTCATTCAAATCATCAAAAAATAGGCCGCCAATACCGCGTGGCTCTTGTCTGTGTTTCAAATAAAAATAATCATCACACCATTTTTTATAGCGGGGATAAATATCATCTCCATATGCAGCACATGCCTCTTTCGCCGTGACATGCCAATGTGTCGCATCTTCATCAAAGCCGTAATAAGGGGTCAGATCAAAACCTCCACCAAACCACCAGACAGGGGCTACTCCTTCTTTTTCAGCAACAAAAAATCGTACGTTCATATGTGTCGTCGGTACATAGGGGTTGATTGGATGAATTACCGATGAGACGCCAAGCGCCTGAAATTTCCTTCCTGTAAGTTCGGGACGGTGAGCAGTGGCCGATGCTGGCAATTCATCACCAAAAACATAAGAAAAATTAATACCCGCTTGTTCGAATATCTGTCCATCACGCATCACGCGACTACGCCCACCGCCACCTTCTTGTCTATCCCATTCGTCCTCTTGCAACACCAACGTGCTGTCCAGATCACACAAAGCGTCTGTAATATTATTTTGTAAGGCAAAAAAATAACTGCGTATTGACTCGATCTCAAACATTCAAGCTATCCAGATTTTCCATGGCTAATTTAATCATTGATCTATCTATTCAGGTCTATTTATTTTGGCATAGGATGGCAAGTATTGGGCCAAGAGGTTATCCTATTACCTCTGTTTTTCAGGATAACGGGCATTATAAGAGTAATGGGTAATAGAAGCGCAACAATTAACCGGGAAACCAATGAGACTCAAATTGAAGTCAGCATTGATCTCGACGGAACAGGTAAGGCTAATCTTGACTTAGGCGTGCCTTTTCTTGAGCACATGCTGAATCAGGTCGCTCGACATGGCATGTTTGATTTAAACATCAAGGCAAAAGGCGATCTGAAAATTGATGCGCATCACACCGTAGAAGATGTGGGTATTACTTTGGGTCAAGCCTTTACAAAAGCATTGGCCGATAAAAAGGGTATCCGCAGATATGGTTATGCCTATGTGCCATTAGATGAAGCCTTGTCACGTGTTGTTGTGGATTGTTCTGGGAGACCAGGACTGGAATATTTTGCTGAATATCCGCGCGCGCGCGTGGGGGATTTTGATCTCGACTTACTTTTCGAATTCTTCCAGGGCTTTGTCAATCACGGCATGGTGACTTTGCATATTGATAACCTCAAGGGACGAAATGCACACCACATTGCCGAAACCATATTCAAGGCCTTTGGTCGCGCATTACGCATGGCCGTAGAACCTGATCCAAGAATGGAGGGCATACTGCCTTCTACCAAGGGTGCTTTATAAACCGAAGTCCATGCCATGAGTAAAATCGCTGTCCTTGATTACGGTACCAGTAATCTGCGCTCCGTCGCCAAAGCCCTTGAGTTTGTTGCAGATAATCAGCATGACATCCTCGTCACTGATCAACGTCAGGAGATACTCGCGGCCGATCGAATTGTTTTCCCGGGACAAGGTGCTGTGGGTCAATGCATGCAAAGTCTAAAAGAAACTGGGCTGGATGATATCGTTAAGGAATGCATCAACACTAAGCCTTTCCTGGGAATTTGCCTGGGCTTACAGTCATTGATGCAGGCAAGCGATGAGGATGGCGGCGTTAAAGGACTGGGCATCATCCCGGGTAAGGTCGTTCGCTTCCCGGATAATATCAAAGATGAACATGGCGACATTTGTAAAATCCCACACATGGGCTGGAACCGAGTAAACCAACAAACACCACACCCTTTGTGGAAGGATATTAAAGATGGGGCTCGTTTCTATTTTGTCCATAGCTACTATGTACAACCAGAAAATGACGAGGATATTGCGGCAAAAACAAACTACGCAACTGAGTTTACTTCAGCGGTTGCCAGAGAAAATATATTTGCTACACAATTTCATCCGGAAAAAAGTCAGCATGCGGGCTTAACTTTACTAAAAAATTTTCTATCCTGGAGTGGACAAGATAGCTAGGACAGCAATAATAAATAATTACAAATTATGATCATGACTCCCTGTCTATAGCACGATAACCGATATCCTTTCGATAGAACATACCATTCCAGCTAATCTTCGCCACTGCCTCGTAAGCTGATTGCTGTGCTTGTGACACGGTTTTACCTAGCGACGTAACACACAAAACACGTCCGCCCGCAGTCAATACATCATTGTCTTGTTGTGACGTCCCAGCATGAAATATCTTAGTCCCTGCTGGAAAATCATTATTCAAGCCTGTAATAATATCGCCTTTTCTCGCGCTTGCCGGATAGCCACCCGAGGCCAGTACGACGCCCAGCGCAGCACGTTCATCCCATTCAGCACTCACTTTATTTAGTTTCCCATCTAATGCTGCTTTACATAAATCAACTAAATCACTTTTCAAGCGCATCAGAATGGGTTGCGTTTCCGGATCACCAAAACGGCAATTAAATTCCAGGACTTTGAGTGTGTCATCTGCTGTTATCATCACTCCCGCGTAAAGAAATCCGACATATTGGCGTCCTTCATCGGCCATACCTCTAATCGTCGGCTCAATCACTTCACGCATGATGCGATCATGCATTTTATGCGTTACAATCAGTGCTGGAGAATATGCACCCATGCCTCCTGTGTTGGGTCCTTGATCGCCCTCGTCTCTTGCCTTGTGATCCTGTGAGCTCGCTAACGGCAAAATATTTTCACCATCAGACATCACAATGAAACTGGCTTCTTCACCTTGCAGGAATTCTTCAATCACGAGACGATGACCAGCCTCACCAAACTTGTCTCCGGCCAGCATATCTTCAATAGCCACGATTGCTTCATCCTCTGATAGAGCAATCACGACCCCTTTTCCTGCGGCCAATCCATCTGCCTTGATAACGATTGGCGAACCCTTTTCTTTCGCATAGACTTTGGCGGCATCGACATCGGTGAATACCTGATATTCTGCAGTCGGGACATTATGACGTTGCAAAAAATCTTTACTAAAGGATTTCGAACCTTCAAGAATTGCGGCAGCTTTTGATGGGCCAAAGCAGGACAATCCTGCTTGTTTGAATTCATCCACGATACCATCGACCAAAGGATTTTCGGGGCCAATGATCGTGAGATCTATTTTTTCGCTTTCTGCAAAGTCTTTCAGGCCTTGTATATCTTCAGCACCGATACTGATATTAGATAACTTGTCTTCTCTCGAAGTCCCTGCATTCCCCGGCGCAACATAAACCAGTTCAACTTGCTCTGATTGTGCTGCTTTCCATGCCAGGGCATGCTCACGACCACCACCACCAACAATCAATACTTTCATCTATCTATTCTCAACTATTCACAACGGCTTAATAAAGATTTTTTGAGGGAGCATATTTCACACACTCTCGATATAAACGGAAAAATTAAATCAAAAACGTTTTGACGGAGTAGATTTTTTGTTAATTCGAGGCGCAATTGGTAACGAGTAATGAGTTTATAATTAATAAATGAGTGGCGCAGTGACGATTGCAACGAAGAAGTAACAAAAATATGCCCGTCAATGGAGAAAGTGGCGCATAGATGTAAAAACCATGGCAATATCCGCCTCATTCGCTGCAGCAATCACTTCATCATCACGCATAGAACCACCGGGTTGTATGATGGCTGTGACGCCTACTTTTGCTGCTGAATCAATGCCATCACGAAATGGGAAGAAGGCGTCCGAGGCCATCACTGATCCACTGACTTCTAGGCCTTCGTCCTCGGCTTTAATCGCTGCAATACGCGCACTATAAATCCGGCTCATTTGTCCGGCACCTATACCTATCGTTTGTTTATCTCTTGCATACACAATGGCATTGGATTTCACATATTTCACCACCTTCCAGGTAAATAGCAAATCCTCTAATTCCTTTTCAGTGGGTGGACGTTTGGTGACAATGGTAAGATCATCCCTTTCAATAAACCCTCGATCATTATCCTGTATTAACAAGCCACCACTCACACGTTTCATGGTTAACTGTTGTATTGCAACCTCTCTTACGCCCGCCTCAAGGACTCGAATATTTTCTTTCTCAGAAAGGACATCCAGCGCCTCTTTACTAACGGAAGGTGCAATAATCACTTCGATAAATTGTCGCTCAATGATTGCTTTGGCCGTTTGTTCATCAAGCAGTAAATTAAACGCAATGATTCCGCCAAAGGCAGAGGTGGGATCCGTTTGATATGCTCTTTCATACGCCTGCAGGACATTTTCGCCGATCGCCACACCGCATGGATTTGCATGCTTGACGATAACACAAGCGGCCTCCCGATAAGACAACACGCACTCAAGTGCGGCATCAGTATCTGCAATATTATTATAGGAGAGGGCCTTACCTTGCCGTTGTTTTGATGCAGCGATTGTTCCCGAGGGTGGGTTCTGTTGAGTATAGAAGGCGGCTGTTTGATGTGGGTTCTCGCCATACCTCAACTCCTGAAGTTTCTTGAATTGAGATGTAAAAGTCAGTGGGTAATCCAGATCCTCGCCATCTATTGATACAGCCCCCAGATAATTAGAGATATGGGCATCATAATTCGCGGTATGCGCAAACACTTTTTGTGCCAGGTAAAATCGTGTTTCATCAGTCAATGATCCATCATAATTATCAATTTCATCGATGACATTTTCATAATCAATTGCGTCAACAATAACGCCCACGTGGGCATAATTCTTTGCTGCCGAACGCAACATTGTCGGCCCGCCTATATCAATATTTTCAATGGCATCAGCTAATGTGCAATCGGGCTGATTTACCGTTGCTTCAAAGGGGTAGAGATTCACAACTAACAGATCAATCGGCTCAATATTATTTTCAGCCATGACTGCATCATCTATACCGCGCCGACCTAACAAACCACCATGAATTCTAGGGTGCAATGTTTTCACCCTGCCATCCATAATTTCAGGGAATCCTGTGTAATCAGAGACCTGGATAACGTTAATACCACCATCAGCGAGCAGCCTGGCGGTTCCTCCCGTTGACAGAATGATGATGTTACGGCTTGCCAATTGACTGGCAAACTCAACGATCCCGGTCTTGTCTGAAACACTGATAAGTGCACGTTTGATCTTATTCATAATGTGACTGACCCTGAATGTATATCAGTGGTGGGAAAAAGATAATAAGTGTTTTATTCCAACGCGTACTTCTTTAATTTTTTACGTAGTGTGGCCCTGTTGATGCCTAATATTTCTGCTGACCTTGTGATATTGCCTTGCGTCTGTTTCAAAACGATCTCAAGCATGGGTTCCTCTGTCTGCGATATAATAAGCTCATAAAGATCACTTGGATCGTGACCATCCATATCTTCAAAATATAAATTTAAAGCACTTTTGACACAATGATGAATAGATTTTTTACGCCTTTCTTTTCGCTTTTTTTGTGGTACCTTCTTGATCCATAATTTAGCCATCATGCCGCCAATACTTCCTCGTCATTTATTGCATTAAAATAGTCTTCCACCACAAGCAACTGGCTCACAACAGTATCCGTTTTATTGGCCCTGCTTCGTAGCACTTCACCACTTTCCAGATGCTTGCTATACCAACCAACATGTTTCCGCGCGACACGTACGCCAGTGTATTCCCCATACAATTCATAAAGGCCAGTTAAATGCTGTTGAATAAGCTGCTGAATCTCTTCAATTGATGGTCGCGCCAAGTGAACCCCTGTTTTTAAAAAATGATTAATTTCATTGAATATCCACGGATTTCCCAGGGCAGCGCGTCCCAACATAATGCCGTCTGTCCCCGTTGCATGCAAAACTTCTGCGGCCTTTTCAGGTGTTGTGATATCGCCGTTGGCAACGACAGGAATTGAAACATGTTCTTTTACTTCCCTGATGGTCTGATATTCGGCTTCACCTCTGAAACCACAGGCACGTGTCCTGCCATGGACTGTCAACATCTGAATACCTGAATTCTCAGCTATCCGCGCAATATTGACTGCGTTTTTGTTTTGCTTGTTCCAGCCCGTCCGCATCTTCAGTGTAACTGGAATATCAACCGCAGCAACGACACTTTCGAGTATGCTTGTGACTAATGTCTCTTCCTGCATCAATGCCGAGCCAGCAAAGACATTACATACTTTCTTGGCCGGACATCCCATATTAATATCAATGATTTGTGCACCGAGATCAGCATTATACCGAGCCGCCTCTGCCATCAGTTGAGGATCAGCACCGACAATCTGCACTGCGCGTGCGGACTCTTCTTCATAATGATTTAGTCTTAATTGTGATTTTTTACTGTGCCGAAGTGCCGGATTGGATGCCACCATTTCAGACACGGCAAGACCCGCGCCATGTTGTTTACAGAGTTGGCGAAATGGTTTGTCTGTTACCCCTGCCATAGGTGCAAGCAGTAAATTATTATCGAGTGTATATGGGCCTATTCTCATTTCCTGACCGCTTCTTATTTTTTCGGCGGTTACCAGAGTGGTAGTCGAATGATAACACGACTGACTGACTGATGGAGATTTTTGCACAAAACAAAAGTCTCACCTGACAGAGATGCCAGGTCAAAATCAGAAACTTCAGGTTCTTGATTTTGAAAGAAACACAAAAATCTAATATTTATGTTTTGCTGCTTTGTCGAACCAGGAATGGCCCGTGTAAAGCTCTCGACTAGAGAAAATGAAATTCGAAGCTGACCGCATCCTCCGTTGGCCCGTTGACCTCCAGAACAAAATGAATTGGCGATTGCGGCATCATACCAGCCTGAATATTAATACTGTCATCCAGATACTGTTCTGGCTTGAACTCCCTGAAACCAATCACCACCCCAGCGGGATTAAACAGCGCAAGCTGGATTAGAGGAAATGGTTGAATTGTTTCCGATTGATTTGCCATGGTTGCATTCACCAACAAACTGCCTTCATATAAAGGATGGTTGCGCACATCCCTGTTTAGCATCCTGATCGAACTGATATCCTTATGCCTGAGGATTTCACAGTGAAGACGTTCACAGATTTCTCTGGCGACAGGATCCAGCTGAGGATAGTGCATCAATAATTGATCACGATTAAACCAAGCCAGCTGCGCAACAATGATTATTAATAGCAAAAATGTACCAAGCCCCCAGCTGATTGTGGCAAATAAGCTTCGTTCTGCTGGAGGTGTTTCACGTAATTCATCAGGTAAATCGTCTAACAAGTCTTCAGATAAGGAACCGGGAAAATGTTCAGGAAATTCACTCAGCAACGCCTCCTCATTCGCCTCTGCTTCCTTGACGCTGGGTGTGGCTTCTATTTCCTGCTGTTCCGCTTCGGGGCCAGATTCCTCGTCATTGCTTGATGTAGGAATCTCAAATTCTGGTTCTTGGTCGGATTCTCGTATTGGCCCTGATTCATTTGCTGGCTCATAATTAAATTCGTAATTTAATTCATCAAGGACCAGGGGGATATCACTCAGACGTGAAAGTACGCTGAACTGATGACCACAAGCGCCACATTCAACCCGACCGTATGCCATCGATAATTGTGCAGCCTGAATATGGAATTGCTGCATGCAATTGGGGCAAGAGGTAAATAACCCCTGGGGCAAAGACGGTGTCTCGGTATTTTTCATCAAGATGATTTTATAGAATTATATTCTTGTTCCGTGTAACAAGGACCACTCTTGTTTAAAAACAGGTTCGTCCATATTAAACCAGCTTTGGTATGCCTCCAAACATTCCTCAACCTGAGTCGAGAGCAGGCCGGACAGCACCAGATCGCCTGAAGGCTGAACAAGATCGGCAAAATGATGAGCCAATTCCTGCAATGGATTCAACAACACATTTGCAAGCAAAACATCCACGACGGGCAACTGAATATCATCAGGGTGTGCGATGACAAGCTGGTCTGTTATTTTATTTCTCTTTGCATTTTCTTCAGAAGCTTGTAATGCCTGGGGATCAATATCGACGGCATATACCTTTCCTGCGCCTAGTTTGACAGCAGCCAACGCCAGTATCCCAGAACCACAACCGTAATCAATCACTGATTTTCCTTTGAGATCACTCTGGGCTAACCATTCAAGACAAGCAGCAGTTGTTTCATGTGTTCCTGTACCAAAAGCAAGACCCGGATCAAGGATGATATGTGCAATATCATCTCTCGGTAGTTCACACCAGCTTGGGCAAACACATAAACGGTCGGCAAATATTTTCACCCCGTGGCCAAGTCTATATTCACTGACCCAATCGCGATCTTCCAGTATCGATATTTCATGCCGCCCTATCCTGTCTGCACCAACACGATTGCGCAGGCAAACGAGAAGTGTATCAAGATCAGTATCTTCGTGAAGTAGGGCGACGATACGTGTTTGCTGCCAGCGAAGTGAATTTTTTTTGTTGCCTGACCAAATTTTTTTCCATCACTGACTGCTGACAGGCTAACGGAAACCGCAGCAAATTGTTCAAGGAGTTCAGATAATTTCTCAGCACTTTCAGAATCACTTTCCAGTGTCAACTGCAGCCAGGACATAGTGGTTTACTTTAGTCCCAACTCATCTTCCAGAAAGTGAATATCTGTCCCACCCGCCATAAAAGCGGCATTGGTCACCAGTTTTTGATGTAGAGGTATATTTGTTTTAATCCCATCAATGACAATCTCCGATAAGGCAATTGACATACGCCTTAAGGCCAGATCACGATTTTCGCCATGCACAATTAATTTACCAATCAAGGAATCGTAGTGCGGCGGCACTTTATAACCCTGATAGACATGAGTATCGACACGCACACCGGGCCCCCCTGGTGGATGATAGTGCTCAATCGTGCCGGGTGATGGCATGAAAGTTTCCGGATCCTCGGCGTTGATTCTACATTCAATGGCGTGGCCCCTGATTTGAATATCCTCCTGTTTGTAAGTGAGCACATCACCATTCGCAATACGTAATTGTTCCTTGACGATATCAACACCTGTCACTGATTCTGTGACTGGGTGCTCTACCTGTATACGCGTATTCATTTCAATAAAATAGAAACTACCATTCTCATATAAAAATTCAAAAGTCCCTGCACTACGATATCCAATTCGTTGACAGGCCCCGACACAACGTGCCCCTATTGTGTTTCTGATTTCTTCTGTAATGCCCGGCGCGGGAGCTTCTTCAATGATCTTTTGATGGCGACGTTGCATTGAACAATCACGTTCTCCCAGATGGATCACGTTGCCATGCTCATCTGCCAACACCTGAATCTCAACATGTCTCGGATGCTGCAGAAATTTTTCCATGTAAACCATATCGTTGCCAAAGGTTGCCGCCGCTTCAGATTTGGTTAAAGAGATCGCATTCTTCAATGCTGCTTCACTGTTCACCACACGCATCCCACGACCACCACCACCACCTGATGCTTTAATAATGACGGGATAACCAATGTCTCGTGCGGTTTCAAAAACATTATCCGAATTTTCGCTGATAGGGCCGTCAGAACCAGGCACACATGGCACACCTGCCTCTTTCATTGCCGCAATCGCGGAAACCTTATCTCCCATGATTCGAATTGTTTCTGCACGAGGACCAATGAATACGAACCCGCTTTGTTCAACACGCTCAGCGAAATCGGCATTTTCTGAAAGAAATCCATACCCAGGATGAATAGCCACAGCATCAGTCACCTCAGCCGCGCTGATCACGGCAGGAATATTGAGATAACTCTCAATTGAGGCAGCCGGACCGATACACACTGATTCATCAGCAAGGAATACGTGTTTTTGTTCCCGATCAGCCTCGGAATATGCAGCAACAGTTTTGATACCAAGCTCTCTACAGGCGCGCAGTATACGTAATGCAATTTCGCCACGATTGGCAATGACAATTTTTTCAAGCATGTGTTTTTCTAAAGGAGATTTTACGTCGCTGGCTGTTTTGTTTAGCTGAATCCTGTACCAGATATGTTTACCAGAAAAGTTTTATTTGAGTGCGAACAGAGCTTGTCCATATTCAATCGGCTCGCCATTTTCAACAAAAATTTTACTAATCACGCCACTGGTTTCTGACTCTATCTGGTTCATGATCTTCATGGCTTCCACAATACATAAAACATCACCTTTATTAACTTTCTGGCCTATTTCGACAAAAGGAGAGGTATCAGGTGACGGTGATGAATAATAAATACCAACCATAGGCGACTTAACAATATGTCCCTCATATACTACAGGTGCAGGATCCTGTACAAGCTCAGGTGCAACGCTGGCCTGGGGAATATTTACCGGTGCCTGTGATGGTGCTTGGACAGCAGCTTGACGTACGCTCGTTGCGTGATAACTGCTAATACGAACAGACTCTTCTCCCTCATGCACCTCAATTTCAGAGATACCTGATTCTTTTAATAGTTCGATAAGTTTTTTTACTTTACGGATATCCATAAATTTACCTTAGTGATCTTGCCCTGATGATCTTTATTTTCTTTGTGGCCTTTTTTTTACGGGTTCTTTTAAAGCAGCAGCCTCACGATCTTCCGCCTCGCTCTCAGCCTTCTCGAGAAATTGCTCCGCTGCCTGTATTGCGGCTTCATAACCGAAGACGCCCATCCCACACACCACAGCCATTGCTATATCAGAAAGATAAGAATGTTTTCTGAATTCCTCACGAGCAAATATATTTGACAGGTGAACCTCAATAAAAGGGATACCGACACTCAGAAAAGCGTCACGAATGGCAATACTGGTATGTGTAAAAGCACCTGGATTGATAATGATGAAATCTATTTCTTTCCTTTTGGCCAGATGGATCCTGTCAATCAGTTCGTGCTCGGCATTACTTTGAAAGGTTGCCAGACTGTGCCCTGCCGTATCAGCAAATAATTTAATCTGCTGGTTGATTTCTTTGAGTGTGCTTGTGCCATATACCTCTGGTTCACGCATCCCCAGCATATTAAGATTTGGGCCATGAAGCACGAGTATTTTAGCCATTTTTGATTCCTGAGCTTATTTTGTGGAAGATCAATGCATTTTCATGCATATTAGCAGAAATTAAAGGACGTTTCGAGGAGTTTAATAAAATTAAAACTGTTTGAAATGGATGTGAATTATTCACAATTCACAAGAGAGAGGTGATCACTTGCTCTGCTTCTGTGACAGATAAGGGGCCCTTCTTAATAAAACTGATATGACCATTTCGATCAAGAATCACCGTATATGGCAATCCTCCCGAATAATTACCAAATTTTCCTGCCAGCTTGATCACTTCCTGTTCGCCCACAAGCAAAGGATAATTAATGCCGTGTTCATTGGCGAAACCAAGTACCTCGTCCACACTCTCTAGCGCGATACCTAAAAATTGCAGGCCCTGATGCCCATATTTATCCTGCAACTTTATAAAGTGTGGAATTTCTTCCAGACAAGGCGGGCACCAGGTTGCCCAAAAATTAATCGCCAGGACTTTACCCTTCCATTCAGAAACATTTCGTCGCTGTCCTGATACATCCATAAGACTAAAATCAGGCGAGGGTTTGCCCAATAAGTCTTGCATACTGATTTGTGCCCCAGAAGATAGCTGATCCAGGGATATTTTATCCGGATGTTCCTTTGAACGAATATAATCAGAGAGAAAAATTCCAGCGATAAAACAACTCACAACGACTACAGCCGTAATCAATGATCCTCGTCTCACTTATTCGGTCATCACTTCGTGAATATGTTTTAGAAAATCATCTTTATTCATGAAACCAAGCACTCGATGAGATTTTTTCTCGATTCCTTTTTTGTTGAAAAAAAGAATGGCCGGTGGTCCATATAAACTGAATTCTTTTAACAGTGCCTTATCCTGCGCATCATTATCAGTAACATCAGCATTTAATAATATTACGTCATTCAATATTTGTTGCACGCCCGGATCGGAAAACGTGCTGTGCTCCATTTCCTTACATGTGATACACCAGTCGGCATAAAAATCCAGCATGGCAAACTTGCCTTCATTGACAGCCTTATCCAGAGAAAACTGCAATCCTTCAAGCCCTTTAACAGGCTCGAAGAATAATTTATTCGACCTGATTTCGCCTGCCTGATATTTGTTGCTTAAGCCCTCTAACGGTCTGAATACGTTACCACCACCACTCGCAGCACCAATAATCAATACAAATCCATAGACAAGCATCGCCAATCCCAGACCTCGCCATAATCCTTGCCATTGAGTTCGTCTTTCTGATCTATCCAGTGCTCCCATGTAGCTCGCAGAGACGATCAAAAGCAAAGCCCACAGGATTAATGCAAATGGACCGGGGAGGACACGTTCCATAAACCAGACAGCCACACCTAACATCAACACACCAAAGACATGCTTGATAGCTTCCATCCAGGCACCTGCTTTGGGTAATAATTTTCCCGTTGATGTCCCAATCGCGAGCAAAGGAACACCCATGCCTAAGCCCATTGAAAATAACGCCAGTCCGCCAAGTGCCGCATTACCCGTTTGGCTGATATAGAGCAGTGCCCCGGCCAGTGGGGGGGCAATACATGGTCCAACAATAATTGCAGAGAGTACCCCCATAGCTGCAACACCGTGCAATGTGCCTCCATGCCCATCGCTTGCGGCCGAAAGCTTATTTTGCCAGCTGCGAGGCAACTGCAATTCATAAAAGCCAAACATGGACAATGCGAGCAAAACAAACACACCACTGAATGCCGTAATGACCCAGACATTTTGTGAAGCGGCTTGTAAATTAAACGAAAACGATCCGGCGATAACACCCAGCACAGCGTATGTTAATGCCATTGCAAGCACATAGGTCAGTGACATATAGAACGAGCGCAGGGTTGTAATACTGCTCCCCTGACGAACGATTAGCCCTGATAAAATAGGCACCATTGGAAATACACAGGGTGTCAGCGCCAACAGCAATCCAAACCCGAAAAATACCATTATGTTTTGTAGGAGCCCGCCATCTAACAATCGCTCAGTAATTGTATCTTGCTCGGATATTAACCTTGTGCCTGTCTCGATTACACCAGAATCAGGGCCCCCAACATCTATGCTCGTGGTGATTAACTTGAGTGGTAGCGTCTTGCTTATCGGCGGGTAACAGAGCACGTCTTCCTTGCAACCCTGATAGTTAACAACTAATTCTGCTGTAGATACGGCTTCATCACCTCTCTGCAATGTCAGCTGCACATCAACTTCATGATAATTCACCCAAACACTTCCAAAATCCGGATCGTTCTTCAGCTTTCCTTCAGGCAGACTAATATCAACGACGGAAATATTGTCATTCTGAAATGAAAATTTAAATTTATCCTGATAAAGATAATAACCTTCTGCAATTCCCCAATGCACATTAACCGCATCTCTGGAAACAACTTCAGCAGATAAAATAAAGGCATCATCCGGATCAAGAAATTCCGGTTGGCCCGCCCCGGTTAGCTGATCAAATATATTATCAATCCCCTCAACCAAAGATTTTGCTGACGAGATATTACAAAAGATTAATGATGTGATTAATGCCAGGCAAAATGCTGGCAAACGGAATACTGCCATATTCATTTATTTGGTGCTATTTTCAATCCAACGAAGATAATCTGCAAAGCCTTCCTTGATTGGGACTGCGATAATTTCTGGAAGTTCGTATGGATGAAGGGACTTTATTCGCTTTTCGACCTTTGGATAACAGTCGGACGTAGTTTTAATGAGTAACAATAACTCATCATCTGAATCTACCTTATTGCTCCATTTAAAATATGAAGTTAGTCCAGGAATGATATTGACACATGCAGCGACATCATTTGCGACCAGATCCTGCGCAATCTGTTTTGCGGTAATTGATCCCGGACATGTGGTCAAAACCAGTAAATGTTTGATTGCTTTACTCAAAATTTCCTCAACTATTTTCCCAAATGACTTGAATTCCTCTATTCTGCCAACACATTGTTAAATAAGCCAACCATATCAGGCAAGAGGCAGGCACGATTGTTCAACTTTTTCATCATACTATTCATTTTTATCCCGCTTATTGAGATCTACTTACTGATTGCCATTGGCAGCGAGATTGGTGCTTTGCTCACCATCGCATTAATCTTATTCACTGCAGGCCTTGGTGTGACACTATTACGGCAACAGGGGCTCATCACCCTAGCAAAGATCAGGCAAAGCCTGGATCGAGGTGAATTGCCAGCAGCCACCTTGCTTGAGGGCCTGATGTTACTGATCGCTGGCGCACTGCTGCTGACGCCGGGATTTCTCACCGATGCGATTGGTTTCACCTGCTTAGTGCCCTCATTTCGCTCCTATCTTGCCAATTCTGCTCTCAAAAGAGTCGTTGTTGCCCAGCATAACAGAAAGGTCCACACACAAAACCATGGGAAAAGCGTCACACTAGAGGGGGAATTTTGGGAGCATAAAGAACCCTAAAACCATCTATTTGCAGGCCTTTACCTGAATTGTCTCTTGACAGAAGGTTGTCACGCCCTATAATTAGCACTCACTCGACTAGAGTGCTAACAAATAAATTTTAACCTTAACTATAAACCGTATTTTCAGGAGATGAACATATGAACATACGTCCTTTGCAAGACCGCGTTATCGTAAAACGCATGGAAGAGGAAACCACCAGTTCGGGCGGTATCGTGCTTCCTGACTCTGCGACAGAAAAGCCAATACGTGGTGAAGTCATTGCCATAGGCCCAGGTAAAATACTTGATAGTGGCAAAAAACAACCACTGGAAGTCAAAGTCGGCGACACCGTACTATTCGGTAAATACTCCGGCACAGAGGTCAAGCTTGACGATGAGGAACTCGTCGTCATGCGTGAAGAAGACATCATGGGCGTCATCGAAGGTTAATCCTTCGGAGTCGCAGAATTATTTTAGAGGAAATTGAAAAATGAGTGCAAAAGAAATCAAGTTTGGTGATGACGCAAGACAGCGCATACTGAAAGGTGTAAACATCCTATCCAATGCCGTCAGGATTACTCTTGGCCCAAAAGGCCGTAACGTCGTATTGGATAAAAGTTTTGGTGCGCCAACAGTCACAAAGGATGGTGTCTCTGTCGCCAAAGAAGTCGAAGTAAAAGACAAATTCGAAAATATGGGTGTGCAAATGCTGAAGGAAGTGGCTTCAAAAACTTCCGACATCGCAGGCGACGGCACAACCACAGCAACCGTTTTAGCTCAGTCAATTGTGACTGAAGGTCTGAAGTCTGTTGCGGCAGGCATGAACCCGATGGATTTGAAACGTGGAATAGACAAGGCAGTCATCGCCGTTGTTAAAGAACTGGAAAACAACTCCAAGCCATGTGACGACCAAAAGTCCATTGCACAGGTAGGTACAATCTCTGCGAACGACGACTCTGCTATTGGCGACATCATCGCTGAAGCCATGAGCAAAGTGGGCAAAGAAGGTGTCATTACCGTTGAAGAAGGATCAGGTCTGGACAACGAACTGGAAGTTGTTGAAGGCATGCAATTTGACCGTGGGTATCTATCTCCTTATTTCATCAACAACCAGCAGTCCATGAGTGTTGAATTAGAAGAACCTTACATCATGTTACACGACAAGAAGATTTCAAACATTCGTGATTTGCTGCCTCTCCTGGAGGCCGTCGCCAAATCAAGCCGCCCCCTGTTAATCGTTTCAGAAGACGTGGAAGGTGAAGCACTGGCAACATTGGTGGTGAATACCATCCGTGGTATCGTTAAGGTCGCTGCGGTTAAGGCACCAGGTTTTGGTGACCGTCGTAAAGCCATGCTGGAAGATCTGGCTACGCTGACTGGCGGTACTGTGATTTCTGAAGAAGTTGGATTAACGCTTGAGAAAGTGGGGCTGGATGATTTAGGTTCTGCAAAACGTGTTGTGATTACCAAAGACGATACCACCGTGATTGACGGCGCCGGTAAAAAAAGCGACATTGAAAGTCGCATTAACCAGGTCCGGAAACAAATTGAAGACTCCACTTCAGACTACGACAGTGAAAAATTGCAGGAACGCGTTGCCAAACTAGCTGGCGGCGTGGCAGTCATCAAGGTCGGAGCAGCAACTGAAATCGAAATGAAAGAAAAGAAAGCACGCGTGGAAGATGCCTTACACTCAACTCGCGCAGCGGTTGAAGAAGGTGTTGTTCCTGGAGGTGGTGTTGCATTACTTCGAGCATTGAAAGCACTTGATGGCATGAAAGGTGTTAATGAGGATCAGAACATAGGTATCAATATCATCCGTCGTTCAATGCAGGAACCTCTACGTCAAATCGTCATTAATGCAGGTGGCGAGCCTTCTGTTGTTGTTAACGAAGTACTTAAGCGTAAGGACAACGAAGGTTATAACGCTGCCACCGATGAATATGGTGATATGATCAAAATG
>SMUX01082083.1_pt1 | contig 18215 bp, 16 predicted proteins | sample 2456431 | NCBI WGS metagenome assembly SMUX01 (sample SAMN11095930, study PRJNA526329) | marine sediment metagenome | biome: Marine sediment; feature: Surficial sediment; material: Deep marine sediment; isolation source: Hadal surficial sediment | place: Pacific Ocean | collected 2014-11 | depth... | reverse complement strand
TTATCTGTGCTTCTTGTATAAACAACCTTTACGCCTTTCATATTCTCTTCAATTAAATTTCCCAACTTTAATGCAACCTTTAAGTTGATATCTTTCTCTTTAATCTTATTTAATCCTATTGCACCGGGGTCTTTCCCACCGTGCCCCGGGTCAATAACAATCACATCAAAGTCCCATTTTTCTCTTGTTCTTTTTTCGTCTTCGTCTTTCGTAAAAATCTTGTTATGAATTGTAATTAAAATATCATTGCTCCCTTCAACGTTCATTACTTCGTTGGTTGAATATTCTTCGCCAACGTTAAATTTAAATTCTGTATCGGGACCAATATTTTTTGCTGTAATTCCTTTTATCAAACCACTCAGGTTTTCACGATCTGTTCTGTTTGCATCAGTTTTTACCTGCCTTAAGATTATTGTAAGGACACCATCTTTGTACGAGCTGTAGTATGAAGGTATTCGTTTATTTGAATGCACAGTAATTAATGTTCCGTTTGCTCTTTCGGATACTGTAAGACCTGTTATATTAAATGAAGTACCCGGCAATGTTCCTTCAATTTCTCTATCGACGAAGAACTTAACATCACTAGCACTAATATTATTTCCCACAATAATCTTGTTCGGTTCACTATAGCTTAATCTCTTTCCCCATGCATTTTCAATTGGGCTTATACTGAAGATAAGCGGAATAAAAATTTTATCATTAAAAATATAACTTGATGTGGGAAGCTGATAGATTGTTTGGCTGCCTGTAGTTCTCTTAGTAATCACAAAGTAAGGATTTTTCGCAGTTATTTTTAGAAGATAGTCATCAAATTTTAGTTCAATCTTACCGTTTTTTCTGTTGTAAAAATAATTTATTGAAGTTGCATCGGCAAAATCCCCGATAGAAAAATAAACTGTTTTTTCTCTTTTATAAGATGGAATATCTTTAGTGCCTTTATCAGTAATAACAGATATATTACCAAAGGGCTGTGCGAAGATATTTACCGCCGAAAGAAGAATTAAAATATAGAGAAGTTTTGCTCTCATTTGTTGAAAACCAGTAATGATAATCTATCCTATAAAAGGTAAAACAAATCCGCTTTTCTTTTTATAGGAAGAAAACTCGTTACCAAAATGTTTTTCCATAAGTTTGTCTTCAACTGAAGCTCTTAAAAGTATAAACAGAATTTGTATAACAGCAATTGGTGCAACAATAAAACTTAAGACTGCAGCAGCGCCTCCAAGGTCAAGCAACATTTGAGACATATATTGAGGATGGCGGATAATTCTAAACGGTCCCTTGGTTACAAGCTGATGATCTTTTTTAATAAGAATATCCTGAGAATAATTTTCGCCTAAAGTTTTAAAAGCCCAGATCTGAACCCATGAAAAAATTAAATAAACTGCCAGCCCAATATATCGTATTAAATTATACTCAGAAACATACTCCAAAGTGCCTATCTGAAACACACCAAGGATCAATCCGAGTAATGTAATTGTTGAAAGTATAAGAGGAAGTTTTTGTAAGTATGTATTCGGTTTTTCTTTAGCGGCACCAATTTTATCTTTAAAACCCTTTTTAGCTCCTGAAACATTTGCTCCGAAAGTTGCAATAATATTTAAACCGACTATTATGTTTATTGGATCCATAAGTGAATTCTTTTTGTGGGAAATATAGTGAAATTCGGATTATTAATTTTTATGTGCTTTATCGATGAATAACTTCAATTTTTTTACTTACTACTTATAGTTGATTGTCAACTGATCAATCAATATTTCTGTCGTACTTTTGCATAATTGCAGCCCACTCTTCCATACTCAACTGTTCCGATTCCTCAATGAGCATAATTGGAATGTCATCTTCAATTTTGTACCTTCGTCGTGTTTCTTTATCTGTTGATACGAGTGTTTCACCATCTAATACAAGATCGGCTTTCGTTTCCGGGCAGCATAGGATTTCTAATAAGTCTTTGCTAATCATTTTAAACTCTTTTTTTTATGTACAATATAAAAATAATCTTACTCATTTTAGAGGAAATATTTTCATCGTTAACAATAGTTGCAATCCCATCATCTAAAAGTATTATTATTTTTATCATAATATTAATCAAGTTTGCTGCCTAATATCATAGAAATTGTATTTTTAATCCTGATTACCCAAAACTTAATAAAAACGGTTAAGTGGATTAAGAAGGGTAGTAGAAACATTGTTGAATGAGAGGTAATAAACTTATATATCAAAAGTCCTCACCCTATAAGTCTCCCATTAAACCCTTTCCCTTTTCGAATGGAGAGGGCGGGGGCTGTTTTAAATCGAATGATATTGAGATAAAAGTAATCATACGTAAATAAAAATTACTTAAATTAAAAATATTCTTTCTTATAAAACCCATTTTTTTTATATTTCAAGACAATTATTAGTAGTTATGTACACATACAACCATATCCTAAATACAATAGAAAAAAAAGGCGCAGCTTACCTTGTATTACTAGACCCTGATAATTTATCACAGGAAAAAGCAGTGGGTTTCCTAAAGCATTGTGAGAAAGCCGGAGTAGATGGTTTCCTGATTGGCGGAAGTTTGATGATGAGTGGAAATTTTGAAGCGCTGATTGAAAAAGTAAAAATGAACACAAGTTTACCTGCTATTATTTTCCCGGGAAGCATTGATCAGATCTCCTCTGCTGCTGATGCTATTCTATTTCTTTCAGTAATTAGCGGAAGAAATGCAGATCACCTGATTGGCAGGCATGTAATTGCTTCTCCAATGATAAAACGAGCTGGAATCGAACCGATATCCACGGGTTATATTTTAATTGAATCGGGGGTGACAACTACTGCTGTTTATATGAGCGGAAGCATGCCCTTACCCCGTAATAAACCTGAAATAGCTGCAGCAACTGCACTCGCTGCTGAGTATTTGGGAATGAAACTCATCTATCTTGAAGCAGGTTCGGGCGCCGATCTATCAGTGCCGGATGAAATGATAAAAGCGGTTACAAGGGTTTGCAACGTTCCGGTTGTTGTTGGAGGCGGGATCCGGTCGCCATTGGTTGCACACGAAAAAGTTGAAAGTGGTGCAAATATAATTGTAACAGGAAATTATTTTGAAGATGAGAACAACTGGGAAACTATAAAAGAATTTGCCGATGCCGTACATTTTAAAAATCCTATTGAAGTATAATTATCTAATTAAACTCACTAAAGATTTTTTCAATTCAACTAAGTATTGAGTTTATAATAAATTGCTATATGAACAAAGAAAAATTTATAACCGAATCTCTGAAAGAAAGCTCAGAAACAAAACTGAAGATTGAGCAGGAATGTAAAGAAGATATTCTTAAAGCTGCTAACATCCTTAGCGAAGTTTACCGTAACGGCAGCAAACTTTTGCTTTGCGGCAACGGTGGCAGTGCTGCTGATTGTCAGCATATTGCAACCGAATTAATGATACGGTTAAGTCATCACATACAACGTCCCGCTCTTCCAGCAATTGCCCTAACAACCGATACATCAAATCTTACTGCAGGTGGAAATGATATTGGCTTTGAAAATGTCTTTGCCAGAAACGTTGAAGGGCTTGGGAATAAAGGCGATGCACTGATTGCAATCTCAACAAGCGGAAATTCGGGTAATGTTATTAAAGCTGTTGAAATGGCTCAAAAAAAAGGGATGAAGGTAATTGGATTATTAGGAGGCGATGGAGGCAAACTAAAATCAATTGTTGATCTGCCTGTTGTTATTCCTTCATCAAATGTACAGCGTATACAGGAGGGACATATTACCGTTGCTCATATTATTTGTGAGCTTGTGGAAGATGAACTATACGGAACACCGTAAATCTCAAAATAGTTTTAAAAGTTGGAGCTTGATGTTTGAAGTTTATTTGTTATTTGAGAATTGAAGATTGTAACTTTAAAGTTTAGTCCCCATCCAAAAAATCTTATCACCTTTTACTATATTGTACTTATCTGTAAAACCACCTACAAGCTCAACCACATAAATTGCCGGAGCAGTTGATGGATAACTTTGTGCTGAAAGAGTTTTAGTGTTTTTGTGGATTGTTATGATTTCTTTGTCTTTATTTATAAATAGTATGTCAAGCGGTATCAAAGTGTTTCTCATCCAGAATGATTGCATCCGTTCGTACTGAAAAATAAAAAGCATTCCCTGAGTTTCTTCCATCGATTTTCTGTTCATCAAACCAAGCTGTCGTTCATATTCGCTATCGGCAATTTCCAAATCTATTTTAATTTTGGCGTTACCTAAAGTATCTGTAAAAGTAAGTTCGCCTTCTTTTCTAAATGTATAATATTTCACTTCCGTTTCATTATTATTTATAAAATTATTAACAACAAAAAATACAGCAACAGCAATCAGAACGATTATTGTTGCCACTTTCGAAGCATTCAGTTTAAACTTATTCTTCGTTTTTATTTCCTCTGCAGAAGATGTCTTTTGTCTTCTCTTTTGAGCCATTTTAAAATTCCGTAATTTGTAATTAATAAATATAATCAATCATTCGAAATTATAATGAGTAAAACCTTATCATTAATTACTGAACGTAATATAATTGAACTTACCGATTCGCAAAACAGTATGGTAAACAGCGGATGGGGAGAAGAAACAATAAAAAAAACGATAGTAGAGAAAATTACATATCTCTCCGATGGGTTGAAGGTTAAAGGTTACGTTGCATATCCAGAGGATACATCGAAAAAATATCCCTGTATAATATGGAACAGGGGCGGGATTGGTAACAGAGGCGTAATTGATTCATTTACTGCAAGAGGATTATTCGGGCAACTTGCAAGCTGGGGCTACGTTGTTTTTGCATCGCAGTACAGAGGGAATGATGGCGGAGAAGGTAAAGATGAATTTGGTGGCGATGACCTTAATGATGTATTAAATTTAACACCTCTCGCAAAAGAGTTTGAGTTTACCGATGATGATAGATGGGGAATGGAGGGTTGGAGTCGCGGAGGGATGATGACATATTTGGCATTAACAAAAAATAACCATCCTGCTTATCCGGCAGCCAATTTTAAGTGTGCAATTATAACGGGCGGAATTGCAAATCTTCACTGCAACTCGGATGAAAGCCCTTTTATGCGCAGACTGTATGAAGCAACAATGGGTAAATACAATGATGAAGAGTTTAATAAAAAATGTGAGTCCCGCTCAATTGTAAATTTTCCAGAGAAGCTCTCCAAAAGCACACCAATGTTAATATTCCACGGAACTGCCGATACAAGGGTTTTGCCTCACGATTCACTTGATTTATCTTATCACCTGATTAAGCACAACATTCCATTCCGTTTAATAATGCTGGAAGGCGGAGATCACTTTATGCGCAAGCACCGCAAAGAAGCTGATGAAATGAGACGGAAGTGGTATGAGAAGTTTTTGCGGTAAGGATTAGGATCTAGAGTAAGATTGAGAAAAGTACAGTTAATCACTTGCTCATAATCATAATCACCTTTCCTTGTATTTCACTCGCAATTAGATTAATTTGCCCGCTCAAATTTTACTAAAATCCAACTGAATTGTACTTTTTCTTACAAATTATTGTTGGATTCCCCTATATTTTGAATTACCGTTTCTACAGAAGTTTATAAAACCTTACAAGGAAATTTTTATGAGTGATGATAATAAACGTAACACCGAAATTGAAGAATTAGAAACCAGTGAATGGTTGGATTCGCTTGATTGGGTGCTTGAGCATGGTGGTCCTGAAAGAGTGGTTGAACTATTGCGTCAATTACAAATTCGTGCGCACAAAGCCGGAGTGCAGATTCCGTTTACGGCAAACACTCCGTACATAAATACAATCCCAAGAGAAAAGCAACTGCCTTTCCCCGGCAACAGAGAAATTGAGAGAAGAATTAAAAGCATTATCCGTTGGAATGCTATGGCTATGGTTGTAAAAGCCAATAAAGTGGAAAACGGAATCGGTGGACATATTTCAACTTATGCAAGCGCTGCTACACTTTATGAGGTTGGATTTAATCATTTCTTCAGAGGTAAAGGGGACGGCTACGAAGGAGATCAGATTTATTTTCAAGGTCATGCTTCACCAGGAATTTATGCGCGGGCTTATCTTGAGGGAAGAATTACAAAGGAGCAGCTTGAAAATTTCCGCAGAGAATTACAGCCAACCGATGGGCTTTCTTCGTATCCTCATCCCTACCTTATGCCGGATTTCTGGGAATTCCCAACTGTATCAATGGGACTAGGACCAATTATGGCAATTTATCAGGCAAGATTTAACAGGTATTTGGAAGACAGAGGATTAAAAGAACCCGGAGGAAAAGTATGGGCTTTCCTTGGTGATGGTGAAACGGATGAACCTGAAGCGCTGGGAGCAATTACACTGGCATCAAGAGAAGAATTGGATAATCTTATTTTTGTGATAAATTGTAACCTTCAAAGATTGGACGGACCTGTTAGAGGCAACGGAAAAATAATTCAGGAACTTGAAGCAATTTTTCGTGGTGCGGGATGGAATGTAATTAAAGTTGTTTGGGGTGATAGCTGGGATCCCTTGCTTGCTAAGGATAAAGACGGCAAACTTGTTAAGCGTATGGGCGAAGTAGTTGACGGACAGTATCAAAAATATACGGTTGAAGGCGGAGCATACATTCGCGATCACTTTTTTGGTGTTGATGATGATCTTACTAAAATGGTTGAAAATATGACGGATGAACAATTGAGTAAGATGCGCCGCGGCGGACACGATCCTGAAAAAGTTTATGCTGCTTACAATGCTGCAGTTAATCATAAGGGATCACCAACGGTTATACTTGCCAAAACAATTAAAGGATATGGTTTGGGCGAAAGCGGTGAGGGAAAAAATATTACTCATCAGCAGAAGAAATTAAATGAAGAAGAGATGAAAGAATTCCGAAGCAGGTTTGGTATTCCAATTTCAGATGAGCAGATAGCAAATATGCCTTTCTTCAAACCTGATGAGAATGATGCCGAGATGAAATATCTTATAGAAAGAAGAGAAGCACTTGGTGGATTTGTTCCATCACGAAAGACAGATATTCATCCTATCAAAACACCGCCCGAATCAGTCTTTGAAGAATTTTATGAGGGAACTGACGGCAGGGAAGTTTCAACAACCATGGTGTTTGTAAGAATGCTCACAAAGCTTTTAAAGGATAAAGAAATTGGAAAGTATATTGTTCCTATTGTTCCCGATGAAGCAAGAACATTTGGAATGGAATCACTTTTCCGGCAGATAGGAATTTACGCACATGCCGGGCAGCTTTACGAACCCGTTGATGCTGACAGTCTTCTTTATTATAAGGAAGCAAAGAACGGGCAGATACTTGAAGAGGGTATTACCGAAGCAGGGTCAATGTCATCTTTTATTGCAGCGGGAACAGCTTATCTTACACATGGAATTAATATGATACCTTTCTTTATTTATTATTCGATGTTTGGATTGCAGCGTGTGGGCGACCTTGTTTGGGCTGCAGCAGATATGGGCGCAAAGGGCTTTATGCTTGGCGGAACTGCCGGCAGAACAACTCTTAACGGTGAAGGTTTACAGCATCAGGATGGCAACAGCCACATACTTGCTTATCCCGTTCCAAATCTTCGTGCTTACGATCCTGCATTTGCATTTGAACTGGCTGTAATTATTCGCGATGGAATTAAGCGTATGTATGAAGACCAGGAGAAAATATTTTATTACATAACATTGATGAACGAAAACTATCCTATGCCGCCTATGCCTAAAGGTGCCAAGGATGGTATTCTAAAAGGTATGTATAAGTTTAAATCTTCCTCTAAAAAGAGCCCTAAATTAAAAGCAAACATTTTCGGAAGCGGAACAATAATGAATGAAGTGTTAAAAGCACAGGAAATTCTTGAACAGGATTACCGGGTTGCTGCGGATGTTTGGAGCGTAACAAGTTATAAAGAAGTTAGAAGAGATGCGCTTGATGTTGAAAGATGGAATATGCTTAATCCAACTAAAAAACAGAAAGAAGCTTACATAACCCAATTGTTTAAAAACAACGATGGTGTTTTTGTTGCTGCATCGGATTATTTAAAAGCACTGCCCGATACAATTTCAAAGTGGCTTCCGAAACCACTTGCAACTTTGGGAACAGACGGCTTCGGCAGAAGTGCATCGAGAGCAGCTTTACGTGACTTCTTTGAAGTTGATGCAAAACATATTGTATTTGCTGCGTTAGGCGAGCTGGCTAAAGATGGAAAAATAAAAAATACTACGCTGGATAAAGCGAAAAAAGAATTGGGAATAAATCCTGATAAACTTAATCCTCTTTATTCATAATAAGATTAGAAAGAAATTTTAATAGGAAAATAATGGCAATAGAATTAAAATTACCTGAATTAGGTGAAAATATAGAATCGGCTGATGTGATTGCCGTACTGGTAAAAGCTGGTGATCGTTTAGAGAAAGAGCAATCTGTAATTGAGATTGAAACCGATAAGGCAACAATCGAAGTACCCTCATCTGTTGAAGGCATTATTACGGAAGTACTTGTTAAGGAAGGTGACAATATAAAAGTAGGAACGACACTAATTAAAGTTGATGTTTCTTCTGAGAAGACAGAAACCGTTACTGAAAAGCCAACTACTGGAGAAAAACCGAAAGAAGAAGTAATAGTAGTAGTGGAGAAAAAAGAAGATCCGCCGACTGAACCATCGGGCAAAAAAGAAATAGTTGAATTTAAAGTTCCCGAACTTGGTGAAAATATTGATACGGCGGATATAATTGGTGTGCTTGTAAAGTACGGCGATACTATTGTGAAAGATCAGGGAGTGATTGAAATTGAAACTGATAAGGCAACCATCGAAGTCCCTTCATCGGTAGAAGGAAAAGTTACTGAAGTGCTGGTAAAAGAAGGTGATAAAGCAAAACCCGGTGATGTAATTTTAAAAGTTGAAACCACCACTTCGGCTCTAGTTAAAAAAACAATCGAAGAAAAACCTGCCGTAAAAGTTGAAGAAGACAAGCAAAAAGAAGTCGAACCATCTAAAGAGGGAGTTGGTGATTTACAGCCGGGAGAGCATGATAAACAACCTCCGATCATAACAGGTTCTGCTCCAGCAGCTCCTTCAGTTAGAAGAATTGCACGCGAAATTGGTGTCGATATAAATGAAGTTAAAGGCACGGGTCCCGGCGGAAGAATTTCGATGAACGATGTTAAGGCACATTCAAAAAAACTTCATCAGGATAAAAAATCCGGCGGGGGATTTGGAATTAAGCAGGAACTTTTACCCGATTTCACAAAGTACGGTGCGATTGAAAAAGTTGAGATGTCGAAGATTAGAAAAGTAACCGCTGAACATTTAAGTTATGCCTGGGCTGTTATTCCGCATGTTACACAATTTGATAAAGCAGATATCACACAACTTGAAAAAGCAAGAAAAGATTACAATGCAAAATTACAAGAGGGTAAAAGCAAACTAACTGTTACAGCAATATTGTTAAAGATAATTGCTGCTTCACTTAAGGAATTTCCGCAATTTAACGGCAGTATTGATATGGAAACTAAGGAGATAATCTATAAAAAATACTTTAACATTGGCATTGCCGTTGATACAGAACGCGGATTAATGGTCCCGGTAATTAAAGATGTGGATAAGAAAAATATAAACGACCTTTCTGCTGAAATGGGAGAGCTTGCTCAAAAAGCACGTGATAAAAAAATATCGCTTGAGGAATTACAAGGCGGATGTTTTACAATCACAAATCTTGGTGGAATTGGCGGAACAGCTTTTACTCCCGTTATTAATTCACCTGAAGTTGCAATCCTTGGTGTATCGCGTGGCAGCTTTGAACCAGTTTACAACGGCTACGGTGTTTTCGAACCAAGATTGATGCTGCCATTATCTCTCTCTTACGATCATAGAATTATAGACGGTGCAGATGCAGTAAGATTTTTAAGATGGGTTATTGAAGCACTGGAAAATCCATTAAAGTTATTAATTGATGGTTAATTAAATGGTAAAATTGTTTTATTGTTGAATTGCTATATTGTTGAGTTTAACAAAACAATAATTAGTGAAATATTTAGAATTAAATAAAAAAGTGAAATGTCTGAAAAAATAAATTTATTAGTAATTGGCGGAGGACCCGGCGGATATGCTGCTGCATTCCTCGCTGCTGATATGGGAATGAATGTTACACTTATTGATCTTGAAAAAAATCCCGGCGGCGTTTGTTTATACAGAGGTTGTATTCCATCCAAAGCATTACTGCATGTTGCAAAATTAATTAGCGAAGCCGAAGAAGCAAAAAACTGGGGGATTGAATTTTCAAAACCAAAAATTGATTTGGATAAGTTAAGAGAATGGAAAACCGGCGTGGTAAATAAACTTACCGGTGGACTTGGGGTTTTATCCAAACAAAGAAAAATTAATTATATTCGTGGCAAAGCAAGTTTTATAAACTCATCAACAGTAAAAGTTGAGAAAGTTGGAGGCGGAACTGAAGAGATCACATTCGATAAAGTAATTATAGCAACAGGTTCACGCATAGCATCAATACCTTCTTTAGAAATTAAAAGCAAAAGATTCCTTAACTCAAAAACTGCGCTTGATCTTCCGGCAATTCCAAAAAGTTTGTTAGTAATAGGCGGCGGATATATTGGACTGGAACTTGGTTCTGTGTACAATGCTCTCGGCAGTAAAGTTTCTGTTGTTGAAATGCTTGACGGACTGCTGCCCGGTGCTGACAGAGATCTTGTTTCGCATCTTGCAAAGAGAATTAAAAGTGATTTTGAAGAAGTGATGCTCAAATCGAAAGTGGTGGAGACGAAGGAAATTAAGAATGGTATTAAAGTTACAATAGAAGATAAAGATGGAAATATAAATGATAAGGTTTATGATTATGTGTTAATGTCTATCGGAAGAAAACCGGATACATCGGGATTGGGGTTGGAGAATACGAAAGTGAAGGTTAACGATAGAGGTTGGATAAATGTAAATGAGCAGTTAAAAACGGATGACCCGAATATTTTTGCTATCGGCGATATTGTTGGTGAGCCAATGTTAGCGCACAAAGCTTCGCACGAAGGCAGAGTTGCTATTGAAGTTATTGCTGGTGGGAAGGCTGCATTCGAACCAAAAGCTATTCCAGCAGTTGTGTTTACCGATCCGGAAATTGCATGGGCTGGCTTAACTGAAACTAATGCGAAGGAACAAAGCATTAAAGTAAACGTTTCCAAATTTCCCTGGGCTGCTTCGGGCAGGGCAACTACTTTGGATAGGTTTGACGGTGTAACAAAAATTCTTTCTGAACCGGGAACCGACAGAATACTTGGTGTTGGGATTTGCGGACCGGGCGCTGGTGAGCTTATTGCCGAAGGTGTACTAGCGATAGAGATGGCTGCTAACTTAACTGATCTAAAATTAACAATTCATCCCCATCCAACTTTATCCGAAACTATGATGGAAGCGGCTGAAGTTTTCTTCGGGCAGAGCACACATGTTTATCGACCAAAGAGAAATAAATAATTTTGAAATGATAGTTTAAATAGCTTGCTGTATTTCAGAAGTCTCCCATATTATTTTTCACATTAGCCAACTGGAAAATGTTTCTTATCAGAATCTCTTTTTGTAAATTTCCGATTTAAATTTTCGAATATTATTAGTTTTTATTTAACTGTAGAAGAAAGTAATTATGACAAAACCTCAGATTTGGGTAGCATCATTTTTAGTACTGTTTATTTTGTTATTTATCATTGGAAGAATTACCAAAGAAGAAGAAATATTTAAACCGATTTCCACCGAAAATTTTAGCGGTCAAACTTCAACTGAAGATTTAACAGCAGAAGAATTGATAGCAAATTTTGGCTGTACAAACTGTCACGGTGTGGGTCTTAATGGAACAAAACAGGGACCTGCTCTTAAAGATATAAGTCAGAAGTTTGGCAGAGGAGAGTTGATTGCATATCTGCGTAATCCTAATTCGTTTATGGGTTCGGATCGGTTTCTAAAATACAGAGAACAATTTCCGGGGGTAATAATGCCAAATTTCGGCAACAAGGATGTGAAGGATTTAGGGAAAATTGCAGATTATCTTCTCGTTCGGTAAAACCAGTTTAAAAAAATAAACGCCCCCGTAGAAGAGGCGTTATATTAAATAAAAGATTCAATCCCTCTTAATCATGCAATAGTAACATCTTTAGAGAGATATACATCCTGAATATGATTAAGAAGCTTAACTCCTTCTTCCATCGGTCTTTGGAATGCTTTCCTGCCGGAAATTAATCCCATGCCACCTGCGCGTTTATTAATGATCGCTGCTTTTACAGCATCAGCAAAGTCATTCTTGCCGGAAGCACCTCCGCTGTTTATCAGTCCGGACCTTCCCATGTAGTTATTTATTACCTGGTAACGGGTCAGGTCGATTGGGTTATCGGATGAAAGTTCGGAATAAACTTTCTTGTGTGTCTTTGCGAAATTAATCGCTTCAAAACCACCGTTATTTGTAGGCAGTTTTTGTTTAATAATATCTGCTTCAATTGTGACTCCAAGATGATTTGCCTGACCGGTAAGATCGGCAGCATTATGATAATCTTTATCCTTCTTGAAACCGGGATTTCTTAAATAGCACCAAAGCACAGTAGCCATACCCATTTCGTGAGCATACTGAAATGCTTCGCTAACTTCAATAATCTGGCGGTTGCTTTCATCCGAACCAAAATAAATAGTAGCACCTACTGCAGCCGCACCCATATCAAATGCCTGCTCAACACCGGCAAACATTATCTGATCATATTTATTCGGATATGTTAACAACTCATTGTGGTTTAATTTGAGAATGAACGGGATTCTATACGCATACTTTCTTGCAGTCATTCCAAGAACACCCAAAGTGGAAGCAACAGCGTTGCATCCTCCCTCAATTGCAAGCTTTACGATATTTTCCGGATCGAAGTAAATAGGATTCGGGGCAAATGAAGCACCAGCTGTATGTTCGATTCCCTGGTCGACAGGAAGTATGGATACATATCCCGTACCTGCTAATCTTCCGCTGTTAAGTATCCAATTAAGATTTTTTAACACGTTTATACTTCTATCAGATTGAAGATGTACTCTATCAATAAAATCAGGTCCAGGTAGATTTAATTGCTCTTTGGGAAATTTAGCTTTGTAATTAAGGAGAGAATCCGCTTCGTCGCCCAAAAGTTCTTTTATCAGATCTAACATTTATTCCTCCTAAATATTTTTCGTTTTATAATTTTAATTTACAATATTAATTATTTAGCTCGTATAAAATAAGCTATAGAAATTTCCCATTCAATTTTTAATAGGATTAAGAATTTTATTTTCCTGCTTCTTCGATTTGTCTGAAAATCTGAATAGCGTGGCCTCTCGAATTTTCGATGAACCATTTTCCAGTTTTCATTCCGCCGCAAACTGCTCCTGCAATGTAAATGCCCTTTACATTTGTTTCATAAGTTTCTTCATTATAAAAGGGAATTAAATTTTCATCATCAGATATTTTAATTCCAATCTTTTTAAGAAAATTATAATTTGGATGATAACCTGTCATCGCGAATACAAAATCGTTATCTACAGTAATTGTACCATCAGGTATTTTGATATCAATTTCGTTGTCTCTTATCTCTGTCAGCTCCGAGTTAAAATACACTTTAATGCTTCCTTCATTAATTCTATTTTCGATATCGGGTTTAACCCAATACTTCACGCTATCTTTTAGTTTGTTTTCTCTTATTACCATCGTTACTTCGGAACCTCTTCTGTAAGCCTCCAACGCAACATCAACAGCCGAGTTAGCAGCACCAACAATTATAAGTTTCAGATAAGCGTAGGGATGTGCCTCGTCGAAATAGTGTTTTACTTTTGGTTTATCTTCGCCTGGAATGTTGAGCAAATTCGGTTCATCGTAAAACCCTGTTGCCGCAATAATATTATTTACTTTGTATTCTGCTTTGCTCGTCTTAACAATAAATGCATTATCAATTTTTTCTACGTTAAATACTTCTTCGTAGGAATGAATATTAAGTTTCCAAACCTCAGCCGTACGTCTGTAATATTCCAATGATTCCCTTCGCGTGGGTTTATCGCCATGCGATACAAAGGGTATTTCACCAATCTCCAATCTTTCGGATGTTGAGAAGAATGTCATATTGGTTGGATAATGAAAAAGGGAATTGACAAGGCATCCTTTTTCTATTACCAGGTGAGATTTATTTCTTTTCTTTGCTTCAATACCGCAGCTTAAACCGATTGGACCGGCACCTATAATAATTACATCAAATTTATTCATTCAGAGTTAAAATTAATTTTAAGATTAATAATAGAAATTTAACAAATTGGTGCTCTTGTTTATAATCGGGATTAAAAAATTCACAAAAAAAGAGCGGCTATTAATACCGCTCTTCTAAAATAATTATTTCATTCATGCTTAGCGAATAATTTCGATTATCGCGCTTGCAACTGTTCTATCGCGATCATCAAGGAGGAAAACACGGTAAAATCCGGGGTCTTCAAACTCCATATTGCTGTCATCATTTTTTTCGAAGAAAACATATTTCATATCAAGTTCAATCGTGTAATTAAACTTTTTATAGTATTCAAACTCACCAGTACGGAAATTATATTTATCCAACTGAATTGCAACATCATCAAGCCTGAGTGCATAGTCTGATTTAACTATTATTGTTAAGTAACCGGTTGTAAATCTGTCGCTTACACCTACTTCGCCGTTTCTGCCGTATTTCTCACAGAAGTACATTACGGGCTCTTCCTGGGCAAATACAATAGAATGCATTGCAAAGAAAGAAAATAAGAGTGCAAACGCAAAAAACAGATGAAATCTTTTCATTTAATTAACTCCTTTTGTTTTGTTGATTGATTATAATTTCCATTTCTTATAAAATATTATACCAAAAAAAGTCTAAACTATAAAGTAAAAATTATTATTAGAGGACTTAAAATGTGTTAATATTACTGAAAACAGGTTAGTTACACACTTTTTTGAACGCATAGAAGATTGCCTCTGTAATAATAATAATCAGATATTCACCCTGTTTATATAAACAACCTTGGATTTCTATAAGTTGTTAACTTAAAGATGCATTAATTATATATAAAAAATCAAGTCTTCAACAATTTTTTTTTATTTTAAGGTATTAATATTTTCAATATGCTTCGGTCTGGCGAAACACAATATTATTATTAATAAAAAGCATAATGCTGTAGGAAAGGATTTTTTAGATTGAATATTAAACATATTTGCTTCGACCTTGACGGAACACTTGTTAAATCGAATACAACAATTTATAAAGCAACATTAAAAACTCTTGATCACTTAAATATAAAGGGTGAGATTGCAGAAGATAAGTTTAATGAAATGATTGGAATGCACTTTAACGATATATTTAAGAAATTTAATTTAAATGTACCCGACTTTCAAAAATTTATTGGCATTTATAAAAAACTTTACTTCGATTTTATTGATGAATCAAAAGTGTATCCCGGAGTTGAAAATACGCTTTCATTCTTGAAAAACGGAAGATATTTAAAGATATCACTTCTTACAACCAAGGGGCAGGATCAGGCAGAGAAAATAATTGATCATTTTAATTTCAGTAAATATTTTGATTTTGTTATGGGAAGGAGGGAGGGCATTGCTCACAAACCATCAGCAGAACCGTTACTGTTTATTTGTAATGAATTAGAAGTTGATATTAGAGAGACAATGATTGTCGGCGATACTGAATTGGATATTTTATGCGGGAAGAATGCCGGGGCAATTACTTGCGGAGTTACTTACGGTTACAGAACTGAAGAAAGCTTAAAAGAAAATAATCCCGATTATTTGTTTAATGATTTTAGTGAGATAAAATCTTTAATGAATGAATAGAGAGAAGATTGTTTTTTCATCTCTTTGATGCGTTGTAAAGAAAAAGTTTCGTTTTGAGACAGGAAAATTTAACTGAAATTCCTATCTTTATCACACTAATTGAAAAAGATATAATACTTCGGAGGAAAATGTGAAATCGTGTATTGTTAGCCTAGGTTGGTTTGTTGTTTTTATTCTTTTCTCTTCTTTATTGCTTGCACAGGATGATGAAGAGAAAAAAGATGTTCATGAATTTACTATTCTGCAAAATATTGAAACCACGTCCGTAAAACATCAGGGAAAAACAGGAACATGCTGGAGCTTTGCAACTCAATCTTTTTTAGAAACAGAATTGCTAAGAATGGGTAAAGGTAGATATGATCTTTCGGAAATGTACATTGTTAGGAATTTATACCCGGTTAAAGCGGAAAAATATATTCGATATCATGGCTTAACAAGTTTTGGGCAAGGCGGGCAGGCGCACGATGTTATGATTGCATGGGAAAAATTCGGTGTCGTTCCGGAGAAAATATATCCGGGCAAAACATCGTCTGATGAAAAACATAATCATTCCGAAATGGTTGCTGTGTTGAAAAGTTCCATGGATGCAATAATTAATACCAAAGGGAAAATCACCGGTAATTGGAAAAAAGTTTGTGAATCTGTATTGGATATTTACCTTGGTGAGAATCCCGAAATATTTGAATACAACGGAATGGAGTACACAGCTAAAAGTTTTGCGGATGAACTAGGAATAATCCCTGATGACTATGTGGAAATAACATCTTACATGCGTTATCCATATTATGAAAAAGCTGTTTTGGAAGTACCCGACAATTGGACGAACAGCGAATACTACAACGTACCAATGGATGATATGATGAGGATAATTGATAATGCAATTGAGAACGGCTACTCTGTTGCATGGGATGGTGATACAAGCGAGAAAACTTTCTACAGGAAAAAAGGTTACGCTGTTATTCCCATTGATAATGAGAATAAAGATGAAGAAAGCGAGGAATTGTTACCTGAAAAAGAAAAAGTAATAACCCAGGAAATGAGAGAGGAAACATTTGATAACTTCCAAACTACGGATGATCATCTTATGCATTTATCGGGAATTGCGGAAAATCAGGAGGGAACGAAATTTTATTACACTAAAAATTCCTGGGGTACAAAATATAAGTACGATGGTTATTGGTATATGTCGGAATCATTTGTGAAACTAAAAACAATTGCAATTATGATTCACAAAGATGCCATACCGGAAGATATAAAAACGAAACTGGGAATTTAAAGTATTACATCTTTTACTTTATTGCTGAAACTATTCAAATCCGGGATTCATATATAACCCCGTGTATAATTATTTTTTATAATACCGGTTGTATTTTCTGTTGCCAATCCGAAATTAAATTCTTAATTTCAAAAATATATTTCTGCTTATTTACTTCTTTAACTTTTTAGTAACTCAAACAAAAGGTAAAACGATGGCTAATAGTATTAGTAACAAGAGGGAACATAGTTTCTTTGGAGATGTTGTAAAATACTTTGAACGGGCGGCTAAATATACAACACATCCCGCAGGGCTGCTAGATCAGATTAAGGATTGCAACAGTATTTATAGAATGAATTTCCCTGTACGGCTTAAAAATCGTATTGAAGTTATTACTGCATTCAGAGTTGAACATAGCCAGCACAAAATGCCTGTAAAAGGTGGGATAAGATACAGCACAGCAGTTAACCAGGATGAGGTTATGGCACTTGCCGCCCTTATGACTTACAAGTGTGCTGTGGTCGATGTTCCCTTTGGAGGAGCAAAAGGCGGCGTTTGCATCAATCCGCGCAAATACAGTGAAATTGAACTTGAGCAGATCACCCGTCGTTATACTTCAGAACTAGTAAAGAAGAATTTCATAGGTCCCGGAATTGATGTTCCCGCACCCGATTATGGAACTGGCGCAAGGGAAATGGCATGGATAGCCGATACTTATGCTGCATTTAATCCCGGGCAGATAGATGCAATTGGATGCGTTACGGGCAAACCAATAAGCCAGGGAGGAATAAGGGGAAGAACTGCAGCAACCGGGCGTGGTGTTTATTATGGTGTGCGCGAAGCGGTTAGTAAAAAAGATGATATGAAAAAACTTGGTCTCGAACCGGGTCTTCAAAACAAAAAAGTAATTGTGCAGGGATTGGGAAATGTTGGTTATTACACCGCAAAGTTTTTCCAGGAAGCTGGTGCTGATATAATTGCAATTGCCGAATATGAGGGAGCAATTTATGATAAAAATGGTTTGGATGTAGATGAAGTATTTAAGCATAGAAAAAAATCAGGTTCAATATTAAATTTTAAAAAAGCAAAAAATAT
>SMUX01169758.1_pt1 | contig 18220 bp, 19 predicted proteins | sample 2456431 | NCBI WGS metagenome assembly SMUX01 (sample SAMN11095930, study PRJNA526329) | marine sediment metagenome | biome: Marine sediment; feature: Surficial sediment; material: Deep marine sediment; isolation source: Hadal surficial sediment | place: Pacific Ocean | collected 2014-11 | depth... | reverse complement strand
TCAGCTCTACTCCACTTTGCAGCGCTTCCAGCGCCTGCTTGCTGAGCGGATAATTGATCCTGGCATGCAGGAAATACACCGCGTCTTCCAGTTCGGCATAAGCTGAGCGAATCTCGAAGCGGGGCGTATCCTTGGCAGCATCGGCAACTCCCACCGGCAGGATGCAGCAGCAGGCCAGCACCAGGGAGGCCAGCCAGACTTTATCCGGAGAAGTTGTGCGGTTCATGCCCATCAGTCTGTCGCTACACTCGATTTCCTCAATAATGCGTAGAAGAACCCGTCCATTTCCTCTTCACCAGGGAATACCTGAAAACCGGGGCCCCGGCCGTCGCCGAAACGGCCCCTAAGCCTATCAGATAGTGGCAATAATTCTGCATCAGAATGGCTATTCACGAATCGATCGATCTGTTGCTGGTTCTCCTGCCGATACACCGAGCAGCTGCAATAAAGCATAAGCCCTCCTCGATCCAGCGTGGGCCACAATCCGTCGAGCAGAGCCTTTTGCCGGCCGGCCAGATCGTCGATATCGCTGCGCCTGCGCAATAGTTTGATGTCTGGATGCCGGCGGATAACACCACTGCCGCTGCACGGAGTGTCCAGCAGTATCCTTTGAAACGGTTTGCCGTCCCACCAATCACCCGGGCTCGCAGCATCCGCCGTCCGCGTCACCGCAGTCCACCCAAGCCGCTCCAGGGTTTCGTCAACCTTGCGCAGACGCTGCGAGTCCCGGTCCAGCGCAAGCAGGTCGATATCCCCGCCGGCAAGCTCCAGCAAGTGGCCCGTTTTCCCGCCCGGCGCGGCGCAGGCATCCAGAACCCGCTGCCCGGCGACTGGCGCCAGCAACTGGCTGGCCAACTGCGACGCCCCGTCCTGGACCGAAACCCGGCCCTGCCCGAAGCCCGGCAGCTCTTCTACAGCGCAGGGCTTATCCAGTCGAATCCCGTCATCCACCCACGCTGACAGGGTCGCTTCATGGCCACGGTCGTTCAGCTCCTGCAGATAATCGCGGGCGCTGATCCGGGTCCTGTTTACCCTGAGCCACATCGGCGCCTGCAGGTTGCCACCGGCGACAATCTCTCTCCAGCGCTCCGGCCAGTCCTCGCGCAAGACATCCAGCATCCAGCCCGGATGCGCGCTGGCCGCAACCGGATCCCGATCCAGTTCGGCCTCGAGCGTATCTCGCACACGCAGGTATTTGCGCAACACCCCGTTGACCAGCCCGGCAAGTCCGGGCTTACCGAGATCCCGCGCGGCATTGACTGTTTCGGACACCGCGGCATGATCCGCCGCATTCATTACCGACAACTGGCACAGGCCCACCTGCAACAAGGCATCGATGACCCGGTCGCGCGCCCGCAAGGGCCTGTCCAGCAAAAGACCGGCCAGCCGCGACAGGCGCGGCTGCCAGCGCACGCTGTGATAGACCAGCGCCTTGTACAGCGCGACCTGCTCGACCGGCGGCTCAAACCTGGACATCGCAGCATCCAGCGATCGTCCGCCGAGTATCGCGGACAGCGTCCTGGCAGCGGCTGCGCGGATCCTCGACGATTCACTCAAACCATTACCATCGGGCTAGTACAGTTGCAGGCCACTGAGATCGCAGGCATTACAGAAGTCGGCCGCAGCCTGGGGTTTGCGGCCCGGCAACTGCAGGCGCTCGGCGATCAGGTCGCCAGCGACGGTCGCTATCCTGACGCCGTCTTTGCCCGCGGAAAGAACCGTACCCGGCGGCGAGCCGGAAGCGGCCGGCAGATCGGCTTTCGCCTGCCAGATTCGCAAGGTTTGTTCCGGCTCCGCGGCACCCCGGCGCCACCGGCACCATGCGATTGGCCAGGCGTTGAAAGCCCTGACCATGCGCTCCAACTGCCCGGCGCCAAGACTGAAGTCCAGGCGGGCATCGCCTTTGGATACCTTGGCCGCGTAGCAAGCCTGCGCCTCATCCTGGGGCTGCGCCCGGGCTGTGCCGTCGATGATACTCGGCAACGCCGCCATCAGGACCGTCGCCCCCAACTCGGCAAGCCGCTGATGCAAGCTGGCGCCCGTCTCATCCGGCCGAATGGCCAGCTCGCGGCTCAGATACAGCGGCCCCTCGTCCAGGCCTTCGCTCATTTTCATGATGCTGACGCCGCTGTGTTCATCGCCGGCAAGAATTGCCCTTTGAATCGGCGCGGCTCCTCGCCAGCGAGGCAGCAAAGAGGCGTGGACGTTGACGCAGGCGAGAGTCGGCAGCTCGAGCACGGCTCTTGGCAACAACAGGCCATAGGCGACCACGACGATCAGATCGGGCCCGAGGCCAAGCAACGTTTTCTGCACGGCGGGCAATTTGAGCGTTTGCGGTTGCTCGATTCTTAGCCCCGCAGCGGTCGCGGCTTTCTTGACCGGGCTGGTGCTCGTCCGGCGCCCGCGGCCGGCCGGCCGATCCGGCTGGGTATACACGGCGACGATCTCCATCGCCGAACGGTCGCTGTCTGCGAGCAGGGATTCCAGGACCGGCAGGGAAAAATCGGGAGTTCCTGCAAAAATGATGCGCACGATCGGATACCTTTCAAGAGCCTGTTGCGGTGGTCAGATCACCGGCGCCTTATGCGGCTGATCCTGGTCCAGGCGACGGGCCTTTTGCAGGCGCGTTCTTATTCTCTGGCGTTTCAGTTCGGACAGGTAATCGACGAACAATTTGCCATCCAGATGGTCGCACTCGTGCTGAATGCATACGGCAAGCAGGCCATTGGCTTCCATCTCAACGCTATTGCCATCACGGTCCAGCGCCTTGACCGTGATGTGCTCCGCCCGTTCCACTTTTTCATAAACACCGGGAACTGACAGACAACCTTCTTCGGTGACTTCAACGCCGTCGCGAGACAGGATTTCAGGGTTGATCAAGACCAACGGCGCCGATTTGTCTTCAGATAAATCGGCAACCAGTACCCGCTTGTGCACATCGACCTGGGTGGCGGCCAGGCCTATGCCAGGAGCGTCATACATGGTCTCCAGCAGATCGTCGACCAGCGTCCTGATTTTTTCGTCAACCGACTCGACCGCAATCGCTTTCCGCCGCAACCGCGGGTCCGGGAACTCGAGAATTGTCAGTTTCGCCATCGATATTCAACCAATTAATCTTGTATTTTCGTATATAATGCGGCTAACTGCATGACATTATTGAAATTGATGTCGGTAATGCACGACAGCTGTGTCCGCGACAGAACCACCATGGATGGATGGGGCAAGCGTGACGTAGTTTGTTGCGTCATGGGCGTATAGCGATTATAACAGCCCAATTACCGCAACCGGCACCAACTAGCAAAAGGATGAATGGATATGTCCCGGCCCATGCGTATCGCCCAGCAAATCTCCCTGGTCTTGATCTCCGGTAGTCTGCCGCTATTGGCCGCCTGTGCCGGCAAACCCATGCCGGCCGCGCAGGCGAGTACGGCTCAATCTCCCCAACCGTTCCAGGTGGCGCAGTCGCAGCCTGCGCCCAGGCCCTATGACCAGGTCGCAAGCACTGTGCCCGTTCCGGTTCGGCTGACATCGAACCACCCGGACCAGTATGTCGTGCAAAAGGGCGACACCTTGTGGGACATTTCGACGATGTTCCTGGAAGACCCATGGTTCTGGCCGGAAATCTGGTTCGTCAACGAACAAATAGAAAATCCGCATCTGATCTACCCGGGCGACATCCTGAACCTGATCTGGGTCGACGGGCGGCCAAGAATTGCGGTCACGCGGGGCGTGCAGCGCGGCGACGCGATACGAGTTTCGCCCCGGATCCGCTACGAAGACCTGGACGAGGCAATTACCTCCATCCCGTATGCCGCCATCAAGGCCTTCCTTTCCAAGCCTTCGGTATTGGCGCCCGGTCAGGTAAAAATGATGCCATACATTCTGTCATCGAAAAACAAGCATCTGATCAGCGGCTCCGGCAATACGATCTATGCCAGGGGCTTCAGTGTCCCACCCCAGATCGGCGAAGTGTTCAATGTAATCCAGATCGGCAACGAATTGCGCGATCCCGACGACAATGCCTTGATTGGCTATGACGGTGTGTATGCGGGAGAGGCCCGCACAACGCGCACCGGCGATCCAGCGAGTCTGATCCTGGTCACGACTACGCGAGAAGTGTTAAACGGAAACCGTTTATTGCGCGACAACCAGACGCTGCCGTTGAATTTCTTTCCGAGCGCACCAGCTCAACAAATTGACGGCAGCATCATCAGCATTCTGGATGCAATCAGCGTAACCGGCAGTAACCAGGTCGTGGTGATCAATCGCGGCGCCAGGCACGGCATCGAGGAAGGCAATCTGCTAACCATTCTTCACAAGGGCGAGACGGTTCGTGACCGCTTCGAAGGCGGTATATTCGACGAGAAAGTCACCTTGCCCGATGAGCCAGCCGGCACGATGATGGTTTTCAAGACCTATGATCGCATCAGTTATGCACTGATCGTCGAGGCAACCAGCGAAATCAGGAAGCACGACCTGGTTCGCAACCCCTGATACGCGGCGGTATTTCCCGCTTTCGTCCATTGGGAGTCTGCGCGGGAGACCTCTATGTCCGACCACGGCCTGTGGCTGACGCTGCTCCAGGCGCCAGGCATTGGCGCCAGAAGCGCTGCCGAACTCCTCCAGCACTTCGGTAGTATCGACAACGTCTTCTCAGCCGGCAATCAGGATCTGCAAGCGCTGGGCGTATCGGCTGAATCGCGCCGCGCGATGCGCAAACCCGATAGCGACCTGCTGGAACGCAGCCTCGAGTGGCTTGGCCGCGATCGAAATCATTTTCTTGCTCTCGACGACGAGGCCTATCCTGCGCTGCTGAAGACCATCCCCGACCCACCGATGCTGCTGTTCGTCCGTGGCAACCAAGACTGCCTGGGGTTGCCCCAGCTGGCCATGGTAGGCAGCCGCAATCCGACACCGGCCGGCCTGGATACGGCGAGAATGTTCGCCCGCCACCTGTCGGTCAGCGGCCTCGCGATTACCTCCGGGCTGGCGCTGGGTATAGACAGCGCGAGCCACCGCGGCGCGCTGGATGCCGGCGGCGTCACCATCGCGGTCTGCGGTTGCGGTCTTGACCGGGTTTACCCGGCAGGACAGGAATCGCTGGCGGAATCGATCATCCAAGGCGGCGCACTGGTCAGCGAGTTTCCGCCGGGCACGCCTCCCTCCCGGAAAAACTTTCCGCAACGAAACCGAATCGTCAGCGGGTTGTCAGTGGGCACGCTGGTCGTCGAGGCGGCCAGGGCCAGCGGCTCGCTGATTACGGCCAGGCACGCCGCGGAGCAGGGCCGTGAAGTCTTCGCGGTTCCGGGCTCCATACACAGCCCGCAGTCGCGAGGCTGCCATCGGCTGATTCGCCAGGGGGCAAAGCTGGTTGAATCGGCGGCCGATATATTCGAGGAGCTTGGCGCGATGGTCGGCGTACTGGCCGAATCAGCGCAGCAGGACGAGCCGCGGGAACCGGCGACACCGGCGGCGGACCAGGATCGAAGTCACCAGCAACTGCTGATTTCGCTTGGCGAAGAGACCCTGCCCATCGATACGCTGGCGGAAAGGAGCGGATTGACGGCACGTGAGGTTTCCTCCATGCTTCTGATACTGGAGCTTCAGGGCCTCGTACAAACGGCGCCCGGTGGGCGTTACTGCAAGACGACGAGGCGCTAAAGGATTTTGGGAATGAGAGAAAACGTGCTCGATGTGCTGATGTACCTATTCGAGACCTACATGGACTACGACATTGAAGAAGAACCTGACCGCAACGAGATGCGTGACGAACTGGAACAAGCCGGTTTTGGCGACCTGGAGATTGACCGGGCGCTGGAGTGGCTGGATGGGCTGACCAGTGGCCAGGAAGCCGCGGCAAAAAGTGCCCTCACCGAGCGCGCGACCCGTATTTTCGACTCTGTAGAGTTGACCCGGCTGGATTCAAGCTGTCGTGGCTTCTTGCTCTACCTGGAACAGCTGGAGATTCTTTCTACAAGCCAGCGTGAGCTGGTGATCGACCGGCTAATGGCCTTGGGCAACCCCGATATCGATGTCGAGCAGATAAAGTGGGTGGTCCTGATGGTGTTGTTCAGTCAGCCGGGCCAGGAGTCCGCCTATGCGCGCATGGAAGACCTGGTTTTCGACGAGGTCGCCTGCGCCCTGCATTGACTCAGTGCCCGGCCGCCGTACCAGCATATGCCGCGGATCGATCGCGGTATCTTTTTTTATTCCCCCGGAAATGGCTACAATCCGCGGCGAGTCCCTACCAGGCGTTCGCGGAGCGTTGGCAAAGGTCATACACCAGGCATCGAAGAAAAAGCAATGAGTAAATACCTGATCATCGTAGAATCGCCGGCCAAGGAAAAGACCATCGAGAAGTACCTCGGCAAGGACTTCAAGGTGCTGGCCACTTATGGCCATATTCGCGATTTAATATCGAAAAACGGTGCAGTTGATCCAGCTGAAGGATTCAGCATGACCTATCAGATCATCGACCGGAACAAGAAGCACGTCGATGCGATTGCCGAAGCGTTGAAAAAAGCCGATGCGCTCTACCTGGCGACCGATCCCGATCGCGAGGGAGAAGCGATCTCCTGGCATCTTTATGAATTGCTCAAGGAACGCAATGCGCTGAACGACAAGCCTGTTTATCGCGTCGTTTTCCACGAGATTACAAAAAACGCGGTGCGCGAAGCGATCGAGAACCCGCGCGAACTGGATTTCAACTTGATCAACGCGCAGCAAGCCCGCCGGGCGCTGGACCACCTGGTCGGTTTTAACCTGTCGCCGTTGTTGTGGAAAAAAATCCGTCCGAAGTTGTCTGCCGGTCGCGTACAAAGTCCGGCGCTTAGATTAATCGTCGAACGCGAAAAAGAGATAGATGCGTTCAACCCGCGCGAATACTGGACTGTCGCAGCATCGCTGAGCAAGGAGCAACAGGATTTCACTGCCAGGCTCACCGAGTACAACGGTGAAAAAATTGAGCAGTTCAGCATCACCGGCCAGCAGCAGGCCGGCGCAGTCGAGGCCGCGTTGACCGCTGCAGCCGACGGGCGGCTCAGCGTGCTCCAGGTGGACAGGAAACAGCGCAAACGAAACCCGGCGCCGCCTTTTACCACCTCGACGCTGCAGCAGGATGCCTCACGAAAACTCGGTTTTGGTGCGCAACGGACCATGCGCGCGGCACAAAAGCTGTACGAGGGACTGGATATAGGCGATGGGCAGGTTGGCCTGATCACCTATATGCGTACAGACTCGGTCAATCTCGCCAGCGAAGCGATCGAGGGGTTGCGAACGGTCATTTCTGAGAAATATGGCAAGGACCAGGTGCCCGGTCAGGTACGCCTGTACAAGACCAAATCGAAAAATGCCCAGGAAGCGCACGAAGCGATACGGCCGGCCAACCCGGAGGTTGTGCCGGAACACCTTGCGGGAAAAGTCGAGGATGATCAGCTAAGACTTTATCGCCTCATCTGGCAGCGCACGTTGGCATGTCAGATGGTGCACGCGGTTTACGACACGCTGGCCGTCGACCTGGTAGCGGGAAACAGCGCCGGCCCGGTCGGCCGCTTCAGGGCCAATGGCTCGGTGCTGGTGCAGCCGGGTTTTTTGGCGGTCTACCATGAAGGCCGGGAAGACTCCGTGGATGAACAAGACCGGTTGTTGCCGCCGCTGGCCGAAGGCGATGCAGTGAAATTGCTGGAGATAACCCGCGACCAGCATTTCACGGAGCCAAAGCCACGCTATAGCGAGGCCAGCCTGGTCAAGGAACTGGAAGAATATGGCATTGGCCGTCCTTCGACTTACGCCAGCATTATCTCCACGTTGCAACGCCGAGAGTATGTGGAAATCGATCGCCGCCGGTTTTTCCCGACCGATATCGGGAAAATCGTCAGCGACTTCTTGACGGCCCATTTCGAGCAGTATGTCGACTATGACTTCACCGCCAACATGGAAGATGATCTCGATGCTATTTCCCGGGGCGAGAAACAGTGGGTGCCGTTGCTGGAGAGTTTCTGGGCTCCGTTCAAGAAGCGGGTCGCCGAAAAAGAGGAATCGGTAAGCCGGGCCGATGCGTTGAAAAAACGGGTACTCGGGACCGACCCGAAAAGCGGTCGCGAGGTCAGCGTTCGCATGGGCAGGTACGGGCCGTTCGCGCAAATCGGTACGCGCGAGGAAGAAGATAAACCGAAGTTCGCCGGTCTTCGCAAAGAACAAAGCCTTGACACCATTGGCCTGGAAGATGCGCTGGAGCTTTTCAAGTTACCGCGCGACCTCGGTGAAACACCGGAGGGGGAACCCATGTCGGTCAGTATCGGCCGCTTCGGTCCCTATGTTCGTTATGGCGGCAAATTCGTCTCCCTCAAGAAGGACGACGACCCTTATACGATCGAACACGAGCGTGCACTGGAACTGGTTCGGGACAAGAAAGAATACGATGCCAACAGGCTGATCCAGGATTTTCCGGATCATGGAATCCAGATTCTGAACGGCCGGTGGGGTCCGTATATCACCGACAAAACCAAAAATGCGCGGGTCCCCAAAGACCGGGACCCTAAGGCACTGACGCTGGAAGAATGTCAGGCTCTGCTGGCCGAAGCGCCAGCCAGGGGCGCGCGCAAGAAAGGCGCGGCCAAGAAAACCGGCGAGGAAAAGCCCCCGGCGAAAAAGAAACCCAAAAAGAAGAAGAAGAAAAAGAAGAAGGCCGCGAAACCAAAAGCGGTCAAAAAGAAAACGGCCACAGACCAGGGCGATGATTAGCCGGCACACCTTGCGCCGGGCGACCGGGGTGCTTGCAGCAGGCGGAGTGATTGCCTACCCGACCGAAGGCGTCTTCGGCCTCGGTTGCCTGCCGGGAAACGCCGCCGCCGTCCAGCGCATACTGGAGATGAAGAACCGGAATTCAAACCTCGGTTTCATCCTCGTGGCCTCGTCCATCGATCAACTTCTGCCATATATCGGCCAGCTTGGCGACAAGCCCCTGGCCCGGCTTCTTGCGCGGGAAAAATTGCCGGTGACCTGGGTCGTTGCCGCCAGTGCGGAGGCGCCTCGGTGGATCACCGGCGACCGCGATACCATCGCCGTCCGCATCAGCCGGCACCCGATAGTTCGGGCCCTGTGCGAGGCGGCTGATTCAGCCCTGGTATCCACCAGCGCCAATATTTCCGGTCGGCCACCGGCATCGAGCCGGCTGGCGGTGCAGCGAATGTTCGGCGGCCTGGTTGACATGATCACGCCGGGCGAGACCGGCGGACTTGGCGGACCAACGGAATTGCGCGATGCTGATACCGGAAAATTGCTGCGCGCGGGGCCAAAAAAATGAAAAGCGACATCGACAGAGTAATCGACTACCTGAGATCCTTGCAGGACGATATCTGTGCCGGGCTGGAGAAGCTGGATGGCGAATCGCATTTTGCCGAGGATCGTTGGGAGAGAGACGGGCATGGCGGTGGCGGCGTGACCCGCGTCATGCAAAATGGCAAGGTGTTCGAGCAAGCCGGCGTCAATTTTTCTCATGTCACCGGCGATGGCCTCCCGAAATCGGCGACTGCGCAACGGCCGGAGCTGGCAGGCGCCAGTTTCCAGGCCACCGGCGTCTCCCTTGTTATACACCCGAAGAACCCTTATGTGCCCACCAGCCATGCCAATGTCCGCTACTTCCAGGCTGTGCAACCGGATGGAGAAATAGTCTGGTGGTTTGGCGGCGGATTCGATCTGACCCCGTATTACCCGGACCATGAAGATGTTGTTCGATGGCACCGGCAGGCCAAAGCCGCTTGCGATCCGTTTGGCGAAGAGGTATATCCGCGCTTCAAGAAATGGTGCGACGAGTATTTTTATCTGCCGCACCGCGACGAGACGCGCGGCGCGGGTGGCTTGTTTTTCGACGATTTGAACGAATGGGATTTCGACACGAGTTTCGCTTTTCTGCGCAGTGTCGGCGACGGCTATCTTCAGGCCTATGCGCCGATTGTCGAACGACGAAAAAATCATGAGTACGGTGAACGTGAGCGCCAATTCCAGCTCTACCGCCGGGGCCGTTACGTGGAATTCAACCTGGTTTATGACCGCGGCACTTTGTTTGGCTTGCAGTCCGGCGGCCGCACCGAATCCATCCTGATGTCGTTACCGCCGCTGGTGCGCTGGGCCTATGACTGGAAACCGGATCCGGGCAGCGCCGAACTCGATTTGTATGAGAATTACCTGAGGCCACGCGACTGGCTCGGAGAGTCTGCAGATGGCTGAGCTGACTCCTTTCCACCTGGCCTTTACCGTCGACGATTTAAAACAGGCTGAATCCTTTTACGCGGGCGTCCTGGGTTGCACCCTCGGGCGCACCGATACCCGGTGGATGGATTTCAACCTGCACGGCCATCAGATCACCGCTCACCTGGCGAAATCGATGAAGGCCGAAGCGAGCAACCCGGTCGACGGCGACCGCGTACCGGTACCCCACTTCGGCCTGATCTTGCCGTGGCCGGAATGGGAGGAATTGGCGGAGCGCATTCGCCGCTCCGGCCTTTCTTTCCTGATAGAGCCACGGATTCGATTCCAGGGTCAAGCCGGCGAACAAGGTACCTTCTTCGTTCGCGACCCGGCAGGCAACGCCCTGGAATTCAAAAGTTTTCGCGACTACGATAAAATCTTTGCGCGCAACTGAAGGGACCACGCACGGCGACAAGTCCTTTCCCCAGAGGAGTTTGAAATGGCGAGACATGCCCCGATGGCGACCAACTACCGTTGCCCGAAATGCAGCCGCAGCAGTTATTCCACCGGCGAGATTCGAGCGGCCGGCGGCTTCTGGAGCAAGATTTTTGATGTGCAGGGTGCACGATTCACCACTGTCACCTGCGATAACTGCAAATACACCGATCTTTATAAGGCCGATAGCAGCATGTTGGGAAATATTTTTGATCTGTTCACCAACTAGCGGCAAGCGGCTAATTGCCAACGGAGACCAGTTGTGGCCTGGATAAACGAGATTGAAGAGCAGGATGCCGATGGCGAGCTGCGCGCGGTTTATGACGAGTTGCTAAAAAGCCGTGGCAAACTGGCGAACATCCTGAAAGTGCAAAGCCTCAACCCGGACGCACTGAAAATCCATGTCGATTTGTACATGCAGCTGATGTTTGCCCGGTCGGGTCTGAGTCGAAAGGAGCGTGAAGCTATTGCGGTGGTCGTTTCGGCCAATAACGAATGCGCTTACTGTGTAAATCACCACTACGAACCACTCGCCCGCTACGAAAAGGACGAACGGGTTTTGTCGATTATCCGCGGCGCGGACGCATTGGACACGCTGGACGGGCGGCTTGCCGGTATTTTGCAACATGCCGGGAAACTCACGACGGACCCGCACCGGGTTAGCGCTGACGATGTGCAGAAACTTCGCGATCTCGGCCTGTCGGATCGCGATATCCTGGATATCACGCTGGTCACCGCCTATTTCAATTTCGTCAACCGGATAGCGCTGGGACTGGGTGTGGCTTACAGCGAGGAAGAGATCCAGGGATACGAAAGCTGAGCCATGCGCTCGTGACATGACAGCGCACCGCCCGTCTTAGTCGCGATTCCCGGCGGCCTTTCCGGCCAGCGTTTTCAGTAAAGCCCGGGCCAGTTCTTCGGCGCGGCCATGATCGCGAATCGGCATCATCTCCGCCGCCTCCATCTGGTAGACCCGTGCGTGCATATTTCCTCTTTTCGCCGAGACCGTAAACCAGGCAAAGGCTTCCGGTGGGTCCAGTGTATAGCCGCTACGAGTGGCCATTCCGCGCGGTAACAGGAAGGTTCTGCCGAGATACAACTGGCTCGCCGGGTCGTCTTGCCAGGCGGCAAGCTCGAGCATGACGCGCGCATTGTCCATCGCAACGAAGAAGAACGGTTCGTCGCGCCTCGCTTCCGCAAGCTTATAAGCCGCGACAGCATCCCCCTGGTCGGCCAATACCCGCAACAGCGGTGTCGACCTGCGCCGCAATGACAAGGCTGCGCTGGTCAGGTTGCCGATATCGTTCGGTTTGTACCTTGCCCAGCGTTCATCGACGAGCATGATGTAGAGTTCGGCCAGATTATGCATCGCACGGCCATCGCCAGCATCGGCCGCCCGGCGGTAAAGTGTAACCGCCTTGGCGACATCGACGTACGACGATTGGTAAAACTTGCCTGATGGAAGGCGGTGGAACGCCGGGTCATGCAGCAGGCCAAGCAGGTAAGATGCATCGGGATCGCCGGCGCTTGCCAGTTTGTCGATCTCCGAAATCGCCTTGTCGTAGTCCATTTCATTGAACGCGACCCAGCCTCCAGCAACATCGGAAAATGCCAGGCCAGGCGAAACCAGAATGAGGCAAAAGAAAATCGTTGCGCTGTAATTGGTGACGCGTTTTTTTGTTTGGGCCCTATTCATATCGGATTTTCGTTGCTCGCTTGCATATTGACATTCGACTTGCCTGAAAGTTGCTATCTCTCCCTCGCATCCATTGTTCCATCCGATCCGTCAGAAACCCGACTTCTGTACCGTCACCAGCATATAGAGGAAATAGATCACCAGCAGGAACACACCTTCCGATCGCTCGAGTTGGCGCCTGGAAATAACGAGCGGGATCAGGACCAAAGAAACCGCCAGCATGACCGCGAGGTCCGGCCATCTGATTGCACCCATGCGCAAAGGCCCCACCAGCGCGCTGATACCGACGATGGCAAGTATATTGAATATGTTGGAGCCAACCGCGTTGCCAATCGCTATATCGCCTTGCCGGCGGTATGACGCCAGCATCGCGGTAGCGAGTTCCGGCAGGCTGGTTCCAATGGCGATCACTGTAAGAGCAATCAGCGCCGGCTCAATCCTGAAGCCCCTAGCCAGGTCGACCGCGGTGTCGACCAGCATCGAGCCTCCGAAAATCAGCATCCCCATACCAAGGACCACGAGCAGGATTTCTTTCCACCAGGCCAGCAGGTTATCCCGCACGACTTCGCCAAATTCATCCTGGATTTTTTTCTGCTCGCCGCGCGCCAAATAGATCGAAAAGAAAATATATGCGGCGATTCCGCCAACCAGGACGACGCCGTCAAATGCCGAAATCACACCGTCCATCAATACGAGAATCAACAGCAAACTACAAAAGATCATTACCGGGATATCCAGTCGCACCAACTGGGATCGGATGTTGATCGGCCGAACCAGTGCGGCCGCGCCCAGTACCAGGGCGATATTGCAGATGTTGGAACCGACCGCGCTGCCGATCGCCATGTCGCCAAGACCCCGATACGCAGAATCGACGCCGACAGCAAGCTCCGGGCTGCTGGTGCCAAAAGCGACGATGGTCAGGCCAGCCACCAACGGTGTAATCCCGAGCCGCAGGCCGATCGACGTCGCGCCCCGCACGAGACAATCCGCACCGAGCAACAACAACGCCAGGCCAGCGATAAAAAGAAAAAACTGGGTGATCACCCGGCCTCACCCGGTCCATGACCGAATGCTGACGGCTTTTCGGCCAGACCGGCCGGCAAACACGATCCTATTCTTTTTATTATCGGCATGCCGGAATTTTAGCACGCTGTCATGGCGGGCACGGTAACGGGAATATTCTGTTTATCGATCCTTACCTTCCGAGTTCCGCATCGAGACCCGCCAGCACCGCCGCATAAACCTCAATAGCATCCCATAGATTCTGTATGCGCAGGTTTTCGTTCGGGCTGTGCTGGTTATTGTCATGGTTCGCCATGGGGAGCATCACGATGGGTACGTCAAGCCCTTGCCTGATCACGTGCAACGGCAGGCTACCGCCCATCGTCGGCATTCTGACCAGTTCGCCGTCCCGTGCCTGCAGCAGAATCCGGCTCATGGCCCGCGCACGATGATCATTCATGTCCATCCAGACCGCCGGGTAGCCGTATTCCCGCCACTCGACCAGCGCGACCTTTTCATGCCGTCCCAAGGTCTGCGAATCCGGTGGTTCCCGCACGATCGTATAGCCTTGTTTCCGGATATGGGCATCGACCAGCGCCTGCACTTTTTCGGGCGTGAGATCCGGGACCAGGCGGAATCCCAGCGATACCGTGGCCTGATCCACGATCGCGTTGCGTGCTGTCTCGCCCACGCCGCCTGCCCGGATTCCCCGGACATTGATCGCCGGATTCATGATCAGTCTCTCGAGACGCTGACCGTTACCCTCCGTCCATCCCAGGGCCAGATCTTTTCGCAATAGCCCGTCGACCGGTGGAGCCGCCGCGATCGCGGCCAAAGCTTCTGCGCCAGGTTCAGCTACCGCATCGGCAAATCCGTCCACCAGGATCACTCCATCCGGGGCACGCATGCTCGCCAGCAGATGCACCAGCATCATGATCGGGTTCGGCGCCCAGTTCCCGTAGTGCCCGCTGTGCAATTGGCTCGTAGGCCCGTAGACGGTAACGTCTGCCGCGGTTATGCCGCGCACGCCGAAACTGACCAGTTGCCGGCGGCTCTGGTGCACCGGCCCATCGCAGAACAACCAGAAATCGGCCTGCAACAGGTTTGCGTGCCGCCGAATCATGTCCGCAAGATGAGGCGAGCCGGCTTCTTCCTCGCCATCGAAAAAGAATTTGAGATTGACCGAGACTGGAATATCCGCCGCCGCCAGCGCATCGATTGCGCTCAGCACGCCTATGATCGGCGCTTTGTCGTCACCCGCCGAGCGCGCGTACAGGCGCCATTCGCCGGGGATTTCAACCGGCAAGGAAGCGAGATCGACTGTTGCCGCATGATCTTCGAGCCTTCCCGCCCGCAGCACCGGTTGCCATGGATCGGACGCCCATAGCTCGCGTTGTACCGGCTGGCCGTCGTAGTGGGCGTAAATCAGTACGGTGTACGCGGCACCCCGGTTCAATTCGCCAAAAACAACCGGGGGGCTGCCCGGCGCTTCCAGCAAACGTGACTCGACGCCGCGCCGCCGCAGCATACCCAGGATGAACTCGGCATTGCGACGCATATCGCCGTGGTTCGACGCCACGTTCCGCAAAGCGAGCAGCTCCGCAAACTCGCGGATGATTCCGGCCTGGTTAGCTTTGCTGTGGGTCCGTGCCGCGGCCACGGCCTGGACCACCAGCGATTCGGATTCCTCTGTCCCCGCCACCGAAGGCAGGCAGAAAATCAACAGTGCGCTAAATAGCCAGAGCCTTGCATTCCTGATAACGAAAACAACCCGTTTCATGATCGTTCACCATCCCGATGGCCTGCATATGTGCGTAGATGATCGTGCTGCCGACAAACTTGAACCCTCTCTTCTTGAGGTCTTTCGACAACGAATCCGATTGCGCGGATGTCACCGGCAGCTGCTCCACAGTTTTCCAGCGATTTTGTATCGGTTTGCCGCCAACGAAATCCCAGATGTAGCGGTCGAAGCTGGCAAACTCTTTTTGTACGGCAAGGAATACCTTTGCATTGCTTACCGCCGATCTGACCTTGAGCCGGTTTCTGACTATCGCCGGGTCGGCCAGGAGTTTCTCGATTTTTGCTTCCTCGTAGCGGGCAACCTTGTTCGGGTCGAAGTTGTCGAATGCCGCGCGGTAACCATCGCGCTTTTTCAATATGGTCTCCCAGCTCAACCCCGCCTGCGCACCCTCCAGCACCAGAAATTCGAAATGCAGCCGGTCATCGTGTACCGGCACGCCCCATTCCCGATCGTGGTAGGCGTGAAAAATATCCTTTTGCGCCCACTTGCACCGGGTGTCCTGTTTCTTTTCCCCTGGCATAAAAATCGCTCTCGAAAACTGCCGATAAATGGCTGACCCAAGACAAGAGTAATCTGCGTAAGCGGGTCGGCGCCAGAGATTTTTGTGCGGAAAAAGACAAAAAAGGCCCGCTTTCGCGGGCCTTGGTGAATCCAGATGAATTCGGGGTTGGTGTTACGAGTTCTTCAACGCAGTTCGTCTTACTTGTCCTCGCCACACTTGCCTTCATCACCTTTATCTTCACCGCAGCTACCTTCGCCGCCTTTATCTTCACCGCAGCTACCTTCGCCGCCTTTGTCTTCGCCGCAGCTTCCTTCGTCGCCCTTATCTTCGCCACACTTGCCTTCGCCACACTTACCTTCTTTGCCTTTACCTTCGCCGATATCGGCAACCATGTAGCCGGCACTCAATGCGCTCGTCATGAACGGGCTGCTGTCAGCACTCGCGGTGCTGGCGAAAGCGAACGAAGACGCCAGCGCGACGCCAACGGCTATAGCCAGAGGTTTCTTTAATTCAGACATGATGCAGGTCTCCTTAGTATCCCATAGGGAATTATCGGCCTTTCCGGCCATTTATTATCCGCTTCGAATATGTTTTAAAGCGGCTTAAAAATAGCATAGACCCCTGACCGACATGCCGCCACTGTCTGAATTTTGCGACAAGTGGAGGTTAATCGAAGCCGGGCGGTCTCAGACCGCTGGTGCACGTCGTGGTGTGGCGGATTCCTCGCGCCCCTTATTGAGCGGGAAGCGTGCCGCACCACAAAAAACCAGATCCATACCTCCATGACTCAAACACCCGGTTGGGCTTAATAAACTAGACAGGGCCCCGGCCAAAAAAATTACAAGCTGATACGGTTAAATATCCCAGCGCAGCGATCGAACAATCGGCTCGGACACCTCTTCGAGGTCGCTTTCTTCGCCGGCAATAATGGCAATACTGCCTGTGGCCGCGGGCAGAATGGTCCCGAAAAACCCTTGCTCCGAGAAACTAGTTGGCCCGGCGACTTCCAGGTCGGGCAATATCATCACCGTGACCGGTCCTTTCTCTCCCTGGATCACCAGGTGGGGTACCAGCCGGCCCCGGAAAATGCAGCTACGCGCATAGGAAACCTCAGCCAACCCATCAGGCATCGCCATCCTCGACTTTCGAAGTACTCTCTCCAGCCGTTGATACGGTACCCGTTCATCTGTAGACACCAGGGACACTTGCTCATGCTGGATATGGGCCAGCAAATCCTGCGCAATACCGCCATGCGGCGCGCTCCACCAGGTTAGCAGCCCCACGCCCAGCCCGAGAACCAGGCTCGCGGCAAGTCCGATCCACGCCCGGCCCTTAGCAGGCGTCATATTCTCTGGCGCCTCGTATGGGCCGCCTTGACCGCCCGTCAGCGGGACACGCAGCGCCAGGACCAGCCGGCGGTCAAAATCCTGAACCCGAGCCGCAAAACGGGCGCATGCCGTACAATCCTGCCGGTGCGCCAGCGTCCGCTGGTCCTGGCAGGCTGGGTCGGCGCCAAACTGCTTGCGAAATTCCAGGCAATTCATAACTGTTGAGTCATTCCTCAAAAAATTTCATCAGCATCTTGCGTGCCCGGTACAGCCTCGTCAGCACCGCGCCTTGCTTGATTTCCATCAGCCCGGCGATCTCTTCCGTGCTGAACCCCATCAAAACCTGTAGCACCAAGGGTTCGCGATAATCGGGCTCGAGCCTACCTATCGCCTCCCGCAGATCCGCCAGGTCCGTATCCGGTGTATTCGCGAGCAATCCTTGTTCAGCCTGCGTCAAATCATCGATATCCTGGGTGGGATGCCGCTTTCGCTCGTACATCCTGGCGTTTTCCCGCCGCAAAATGGTTATCAGCCAGTAGCGGGCCGCGGATTCGTCGCGGAGGCTGTCGAAAGAGCGCCATGCCCTCAGCAAGGTCTCCTGGACCAGGTCCTGGGCGATTGAATGATCGCGGCAAAGCCAGACAGCAAATCGGAACAGGTCCCCCTCGTGGGTTCGCGTCATGTTCTCAAATCTGCTGCGTCTGTTTTCCTCGGTATTTTCCTGCTTCATATGTTCAGACCGGTGACGTTTGTTGATTATTACCGGGGTTCTTGACCTTTGTTTTGGACAGGCCGCCCGTTTCGGGCGAAAATCTACCCTATATCCTGACGAGTAAGGAATCCAGCATGGTCAGTACAGTAAGAGGCCGATTTCCCGGCACGCGGATGCGGCGAATGCGGCGAGATGATTTCAGCCGCCGGCTGATGCGCGAACACTCACTGAGTTCTGCGGATCTGATCTGTCCGTTGTTTATCACCGAAGGAAAAAAGCAATCGCAACCGGTACCCTCGATGCCCGGAGTGGATCGCCTCAGCATCGATCTGGCAGTAGAAAAAAGCCGGGAACTGGCTGATCTCGGCGTCCCGGCTGTGGTCCTGTTCCCGGTCATCGAAAACGATGGCAAGAACCTGGACGGCAAGGAGGCCTACAATTCAGGAGGCCTGGTTCAACGCTGTATCAAGGCATTGAAAGTTGCTATCCCGGAGCT
>SMUX01357445.1_pt1 | contig 18228 bp, 19 predicted proteins | sample 2456431 | NCBI WGS metagenome assembly SMUX01 (sample SAMN11095930, study PRJNA526329) | marine sediment metagenome | biome: Marine sediment; feature: Surficial sediment; material: Deep marine sediment; isolation source: Hadal surficial sediment | place: Pacific Ocean | collected 2014-11 | depth... | reverse complement strand
CCGAGCGTATCTCGATCCGGATCTCGCCTTGCCTGCCGTCTGGGAAGGCGTGTTGCAGGGAGTTGGATACCAGCTCATTGATGATCAGGGCGCACGGAATTGCGGTATCCACTTCTAGGAAAACATCCTCGGCCTGGACTTTTAGCTGGATGACCTCCGAACTGGCTCCATAGGACAGAAACAAGGAGCTTGTCAGGCTGCGGATGTAATCAGCAAAATCAATCTTGCCCAGATCTTTGGATTCATAGAGTTTTTCGTGGATGAGTGCTATGGATCGAATACGATCTTGGCTTTCCCTGAATACCAGTTGGGCCTGTTTATCCTTGATCGTTGCGGATTGATACCTGAGCAGGCTGGAGACCAGCTGCAGGTTATTTTTGACCCGATGGCTGATCTCTTTCAGGAGCACTTCTTTCTCTTGGAGGGAGGCCTGGGTTTGCTGCTCCGCTTGCATCTGCTTGGTGATGTCTTCCGCTATCCCGACGACACGAAAGATCTCTCCTCGATCGTTTCGAATCGGAAATACGCGGTCGTGTATCCAGCGGACTGAATGGTCGGGTCGTATGATCTGAAAGTTCTCGTTGAACTCCCCGGTGCGCCTTTGGTCTTCGAGGGAGGCGTTCACGCGATCACGATGCTCCGGAACAATGGCATCTATCCAGGAAGTAGGGCGCTCATACAAAGTCTTCGAGCTTAGGCCCCAGATCTCCTCAATCGCAGGATTGACGTATAGAATCTTGTAATCGTTGTGATCGACCACGAAGATAACGTCCCGGATGTTCTCCACAATCCCGCGAAACAATTGCTCGGTCTCCCGCAGCGCCTCCTGCGTCCGCATATGCTCCGTAATGTCATGACTATAGATTCGTATGAGGTCCCTCTTTGGGACACGCATTATTTTTTGCTCATATATAGAATCTCCAAGTTCAATCTCGCGAATGACGGACTGCTCCCCGTCATTCATAAGTGTTCTAGTGATTGATCTAAGGCCCTGGAGCATCGGATGCTGAAGCCCCGCTGCTGCCAATTCTGGAAATCGCACTTTTGACACCGGATTGAGGTAGGTAACCCTGCCCTCAAGGTCGGTCTCAATAAGGGGATTCGGGTCCTGCTCTGGAAACGAGGACAATCGAATAAGCTGCTCTTCTGCCTGTTTGCGGTCGGTGACTTCCTTCTCCAGGTGTCCCCATAAGTCGCTTAGCCTTCCGACTGCAGCGCCAGCCGCTACAAGAGCGATTGTGCCAAGAACGCCACCTTGGCTTCGGATCAATGCATCCCAGCCCGGTCGACCGGCCACATTCATGAGGGCTGTGTTTAGGGGTATGGAAAGAACCACGGCGAGCAACGCGGCACGCAGGCCAAACGTCCACCCAACCGCGATTACAGGGATTATGGAAAGGATAACCGCTAGGTTTTTTGACTGAGGCGGGAGGATAAGGAACACAAGCAGGTAAACAGCAAGGGCACTCAGAGGAATGGCTACCCCGGCCTGCCGCGTCGTCTCGCGAAAGATACGGTACAACATAAGTCTCTCTCCGCCGCTTATATCGATAATTCCATTAGCTGGAGACCGTCCGTTGTAATCCGAGCGGTGGAGAGTTCGCCAAATTCGATGTGAGGATCCACTCTCACGAGCCCGTGCAGCGAGTCAGTAAACAGTCGTAAGAGAAAAACGGCGAAGGGAGTGGCCAAGGCGGCCCAGACGATCTTATTCTCAGGTAGCGGTCGTCCGGAAAATCGCAGTGCAAACACAAAAAAGGCCGCCAGCCACACGAGTAGGGCGATGGTCTGGATGTTCTCCCAGAAAATCTTTGCCCGCGGGCTCGCACTCGCTAGCTCGAGGACATAGCCAAGGGTCGCAGCGGACTGGGAAATAGCCAGCACCGCGAATTGGCGGGAACCCGCCACTTACCGTCCCCACGCGTAGATGGCGATCGTGATGGACGGGCTGGCGGATAGGACGTAGGGGATCAGATATGCAAAGGCTGGCGCACCCATGAACTATTGTATTGCCGGTTTCTCCGGGGAGGCCTCAAGCGAAGGCCGCTTTTGGCGATGTCCCCTCAGGCTAGTAGCAAGAAAACGAATAATACCCTTCAACGGTACGCAGGTCGAGATAGAGGGTCTACGCAATATTACGTAGGCGACCCGCATTCCGACCGCGCGGTTCCCGAGCCACAAACCGCGCGCCTTGACCTGAGGATCGCTCGCTGGTGTCAAGAGTTCAACCGAGGTAATTCCAACGCGTTTGGCCTATACGACATCGCCGCGCACGGATATCTATCTGTGCGCGGCGAGTGCCCTTGGTGGAGGTTGCGAGGTGTCAGGCTCAGGGTATTGGGGTACCTTCGAACGTCAGCGTTGAGTGACCCCGACCCGATCGCGAAGCAACTCCAATCTTAGTGTCTCCTCATCACAGTCGTGCGGTCAACGGCGTAAGAACGTATCTTGACTATTCAAATTCGGAGGGGAATGCTAGGTAGTTTGACCGCCCTAGCATCGGCAATCTTGCGTAGGAGGCGCTGTTCGATGCTGGCTCACGGTGACACCTTTCCAAGGCATTAGCGGGACCTCCCGTGAGGGAAGAGTCACCCCTGTCCCGAGAATATGTGTTACCTATGTCTTGAAAATCTTTTGTAACCTATGTCCTGGCACGGTTCAAACTCCAACTTAATGTGCGACATGTGATTAGAAGGCAAGGTCAGCCAAGTGGAGTTTGTCCGGCGTGGAGAAACGAGAGACCTGCCTCGGCCAATCCGCTGAGAATGAATTGAGTAGCCAGAGCCGCAAATAACATGCCGAGGACCCGCTCGGCTTAATCGTTCACCTGTGGACTTGCGTACTTCAAGATTCTGCCCTCGCCCACGAGAATAAGCCAGTTGATGGCCATAACCGCCAAGAGAAGCACCTCGATCAGCGCCAGCGTGGCGTTGTCGTCGCTGTAGCAAGTGGAAACAACATGCGGTTAGCCCTGTCGATGTCGCCAATTCCAGTCGAAAGGGCAGGCTAACCAGAGTCCGGTCATGATGAACTATTGAGTGAAGGACGAGCTTGCCGGCAACCCGCTGGAGGCTGATGCGATCTCAGGATCGTTCTCGTCACAAATATCCGCCCTACACCGGCTCGACGATCACCTCGACCACGGATGGATTGCCGCGCGTGATCACGCTGTAGGCTGAGGTGTTGATTAAGATCAGATCGCCGGCCTCGTCCATGATGCGAGCCGAGATGCTGTAGGTAAACCGCGTATCGATCGCAGTCGGATCGTAGCTGATGGAAAACAGGATCGGGATCACGGAGAAATCGGTGATCATGGTTTCACCGAGCACCTTGGCCGGTGCGTCTGCGAGCGAAGTGTCCTGCAGTTGCACAATCAGTGTTGATCCTGATGGGATCTCCGCTGGCTGTATGAACCCTACCGTACCCATAACCACCGAGTTGTAGAACAAAGTGGGCGGAGGAGCGGAGCCGAACATCTGGAGGCCCTTGAAATCGATGCTGTAGGCCTCCGCGTTCTGCAGCTCGGTCAGGTACTGATTCTCCTGATCCATCAGTCCCGGCGGTTCCGGGCAGGCCTTGAGCGTAGTTCCAAAATCACCGAAACTAATCATGTTTCCGCTCAACGCATGGCCACCGAAATAGTTATTGCAGCCAGCGGAACCGTTGACCTCACCGCTTGTGAACGCCATAGTGATGACCGATCCTGGGACGAGTTCGTTGCCTCCGAGTGAACTCACTGACCACAGCAAGTCCTGAATGCCAGCGCTTGTGTCCGGAGGCGTCTCCTCTCCGTACTGGATTGAAACAGTGGACTCGGCATCGACACTGCCGTCCTGAGGCGAGGTCGAGAATGCGCGTATGGTACCTTTCATTCCCAGACCCTCTGGAATGCGAATATCAATCGACCAGGTTCCCACACCACCAACTTCTTCCGTCTGCATCGTCGTCGATTCTTGAACGATCACGTCGCCGGTCTTGGCGAGCACTTGGACTACCACGTTGTTGTCAAACAAGCCGCGACCGGCCCCGGCTACCGTCACGGGAACGGAGGTATCGAGCACTGCGCCGTCCTTCGGCTGATCAATCTTGATCTCGCTCACGGCTTGGTTTGCCTCACCATAGGTCACCTCTACGCTCGCCGAAGCGATGATCTGTCCGTCTTCTGGGGAGGTGGATGAGGCGAAGATCAGACCCTTCGTGCCAGGCTGCGCTGGAATGACCAGATCGACCGACCAGCTTCCCACGCCACCGGGTTCAGAAGCATCGGTTGTCGTGGGCTCGTGCGCGAGCACGTTGCCTTCCGCATCCAGCGCCTGAACCACCAGGCTGTTCTCGAACAAGCCGCCCGCCTGACCATGGATCGAGATGCTCTCGTGCACCGGCAGTACGGCACCCTGACCGGGCTGGACGATCACTATGAAATCGTCCGCTCCACCCGAGGGCTCAATAGGGGCGGGTTCATCTTTTGAAAGTGCGCCGGCCAGAACGGCGACGATCGCCACGCCGAGCAGTACCGCGAGGCCTCCCAGGCCGGCGATAACCCAGCCGCTAGTGCCTTTCGGCTCTTCATGTTCATCCGTCGCTACTTCATCGGCCCCCATTTCTTCGGGAGCCATCTCTTCGGTTTCCTCCGGCCTCTTCTCTTCTTGGTCCATCTCTTCCTCCATTCATTGCCGTACGCGCCGCGCCCCTTCGCCTACACGGGACGGGGCACGTCACCTGTTTGACTACGGGCTTACGTTGATGATGTTCCAGAACTGACAGAAATTGGTGATGTTCTCATTGATCGACCAGGCCTCTCCGTACTGTGCTGCACCGCTCGGCGCAACCATGCTTCGCTAGAACTGCAGGCCGCTAGGAACAAACTAAAGGTCAAGGCGAGTACAAGGGATCTATCCATTCTGCTATTCATTCCACTGCGTACTTCTATCGTTGGGTTTTTGGGCTTTCGGGCAGGGCCGCGCATCAATTCGAATATCCAAGGGCGCATTGTAAACACTGCTCGTGATAATCGAAATACGCATTTCTACCGATCCCGCTGTGACAAGGCTGACTTAAAATCCTGTAGTAAGACCTCAAAGAAGGTAGGGAAGCCGGAAAGGAACTAATGATGGTAATCATAGGCGTCACAACCTACGCTCTACTGATAGCAGGTTTTGGGTGGGCGCTGGTAGATCTTCTAATCCGGATCCTTAAGCAGCCAAGACGACCGTTCAACCTTCTCCGCATGACCTCCTATCCGTTCGTCCCAGACGACGAGACGCTCCAGGCAATGCGCGAGAAACAGGAACACGGTGGCAAACTCCAGCCAAGCCCTGTTCCTGTCAGGAGCAACTACCGGTAGCGGGACATGCGCTGGGATTTCGCTACATGGGGCGAGCAAGTAGGTCGTGCTCAAATTGTGTCCATTGGACATCGGGGAAAGTTGGATCCAGGTGAATTGAAGGCGCTTTTCAATTCGTGTGCGGCGGAGAGATCCCTCGACATTGCGCACTAACCTATGGGAGGGTGAATTTGATCTTATGTCCGCAGCCGCCATCGACATTCTCGAACTAAGAAGTGCTTAGCACCCTCTTTCGCATCCACTACATCGCCATCATTGCCGTGGTCGGCTCCTTGTTCGGAGCGGTCTTGATGATGCTCATCGGAAGCTATCACGTAGTCTTGGCGTTTATGACCGGCCTGGGCATCGGGCAAGGTCTATTCACCTTTGGTAACACTTCTGAAGGCGTCGGACTTATCCTAGAATCCGTTGACAATTTCTTGCTGGGCTTCATAATGCTTTACTTCGCGTATAGCATGTACTTCTTGATCACGCTCCCTGAGGAACGCCGCCATCTGGGGAGAGTGAAGATGCCCTCCGCCTTGAGAGTAGCCAACCTGGATGAAATGAAGCGAACGATCCTGATCGTCATCGTGGTGTCGCTGTCGGTGTCTCTGCTTCAGGACGTTACGATCGCGGAGGATGGATTTGACGCTCAGGATCTGTTTATTCCGGTGAGTATTCTCGCGGTCGCTTTGGCCGTGCGGCTGATCAACTGGGACATCCGTGCGCCGGAGCCCGATGACGATGACGGCATATCGGAGTAGGAAAGAGAAATACGACCACAACACCAGAAGGGAGAAGGTACATGAGAAGAAGAGGACTAGGATGTGGAGGGATGCGCAGAGCGCGTCGCCGGACCTATCGGCGGCGACGGCGAAGGCGACGACGACGAATCATAATCGGGGGCATGATCATTGCCGGCGTCGGATATGGCGCTTATAAGCTGACCCAGCCGCAGGCCAAAGAGATCGAGCAGCAGACAGGCAAGAAGCTCGAGGATCTCGACAAAGAACAAATCGATGGTGCTATGGACGAACTTGGCATCGAAGCCGAAGAACCGACGGACGAGGAGATGGCCCAGCTCGACGCGGCCAACTGAGGCTTAGCGAGCAGTTCAAACTAATGGCCCCCAGGCAGATTGCCTGGGGGCTGTCTTTTTTTTCAGCAGAATATCGAACTTATGGATCCACCTTATTCTTCTCTGTCAAGCGATGCGAGCCGTATTGGCGGGCATATTCCCTCGCGATCACCGCGCCAAATAGGAAAATCTGAGCGCCGTAGTATATCCCGATCAGAATGATGACGAAGGAACCGGCTGCTTCGAGTGCAGAGTTGATCCGGCCTAGACCGAGCAACCAGATCACAAGCGCCCCTCCTAGCGTCATCAGCGAAGCTCCGGTCGCCGCGCCAATAAAAACGTCGCGCCACGCAATCTTTTTGTCAGGGAGCACCTTATAAAGCAAAGCGAACGACAAGGTCAAGAAAAGTACGAACGCGGGGAGACTCCAGCTCTTGTCGAAAATTGTGAGACCGGGCAGCGATTCCAACCAACCCCACAGAACATTCACCAGTGCAAGCATCACCAGCGTTAGTCCCACCGCAAACACCATCAGGAAAGAGAACAGCCGCTGACGGATAAGCACTCTTGTGGCGCCTGTTTCTGGCGGCGGGACTTTCCAGATGGTGTTGAGTGAGAATTGAAGCTGAAAGAAAAAGGCGGAAGCCGCAAGCAGCAGGGCTACGAAGCTCACGACTGAAAGTAGTACTGAGCCGGCCTCGTCCGGCGGTTCTACCCCCTTCAAGGTGGTTTGAATGAACTCAATCAGCTCAGGCCCGAAGCTCGCTTCCAGCCGCTCGAAGATTTGAACCCGAAGTGCCAGCTGATCCAAAAAGATCCCGGACACTGCAAAAGCGATAAATATCGCAGGAGCGAACGAGAACATGCCGAAATAGGCCAATGCGGCCGCGAGCTGGTTCGGGCGCTCCGTAATCCAGATGCGGTAGAGGTCCTTAACAAAGGCCGAGATGGGCGGCTTATCGCTCATTGAATACTAAGGTCTTTGGGGATTGAAGTCGAGTTGAACATAATGGGGAGCTCGAGCGAGCTCCCCTTTTCGTTGTCTTTCTAAACTGAAACAGCCTAGTACGCCGTCCCCAGCCGGTTGTAGGTCTCGATCTTCCAGTGTCGGGTGTCCCTGAGCTGGGCCACGACGCCCACGGCGACCAGTGCCAATCCGAAAATCAGCAACAGCGGAGAAGCCTCCAACGCGATCTTAACCGGGCTCTCCAAAAGGTTCGTTACCAGCGGCCCGTAAACCACCGCCAGGATAGTGAGGATCGACACCCCCGCTCCGGCCACGGCGGTGATCACGATGATGGCGTATTTCTGTAGATTCAGGGCCAGCACCGCGCCAGCGATCACGACGCCAAAAATGATGCCCAGAGCCCAGGAAATCAATCCCGGATCGAGGCCGATCGCGGTCCAAACTCCCACGGTGAGGCCGTAACCAAAAGAGAAGGAAATGACCCACACAGCAAAGTGGTAGAACAGGTATGACAGAACGGCAAAGATCACGCCAACGACGAACCCTACGACCCAGCTGGTGACCGACGCCAGCAGGGCCTCGCCGAAAATGACCTGAATGGTCTGGGCGCCGAGCCCAAAACCAAAGAAGAAGCCCCAGATTGGGAGCAAGACCAAGAACAGACGATACCCTCCAAAGACCATCACCCCTCCAAAGGCAAGCCCGATCAGGGCGATGCAAAACAACTCGAATGTCATTCTTTTCCTCCTTTATCTATTCGGACTCATGAGGGCCTCGAAGCGCTTCCCTCTTCAGTATCTGTAACATCATTTGCGCCAAATGATTACTTATGTTGAGTCTTGCAAAAAACAACCCCCATGAGCTGCGTATCCAGTCCTGTCGCCCCGCTTCAGCATGAGGGTTCCGGCCGGATCCCGCGCCTACGTCTCGTCGTACTCCGGGATGCGCACCCAGAATCGACGGCGCGTTCCATAGGCCCCCGTATAGGCCATAATGTCCAATATTACAGCCGTAGCCACCAATATCCACCCCAAGGTCCCCGGTCCGCCCGGGGCTGCAAGCGCGTAAACCAGCGTGGTCAGGGGCATGAAGAAGAGGCCCAGGATCGGCACCAGGATACTGCCATAGGCGTTCTGGACGAAATTGGTGAGGATCCAAACGAATAGGAGTACCAAGCGTGGGGCGGCCAAGGCCGTGACCAAGAAGATACAGCCAAACATCTCTCCTCCTCGATCGTGCGTGTGCGGAAAAGAACGGGACGGGCGGTCATTATTAGGCCGCCATTCCCTGGTTCTAGCTTGCGTCTTGCGCGAGCGTCGAAGCTTGCCCCAAGCGACCCGAGCTCAAGTCAGTCGCACCTACACTCCTATTCTCGTTAACCGATACGGCGACTACTGCGTCTCGCCGATCGCCATCACGTCCGCGGCGAATTCGGCATCCAGCGCATTATTGGCCAGCTTGTCGTATCCCTCGATAGCGGTCGCCATCTGCTGGACCCACGTGTCCTCAACCACGGCGACGACCGCGGATGATCCTTCAGGCAGATCCTCAGCGGCTTCCTTGAGCGCGGTGTTGTCGAAGAGGCCCTTGTCGGTGAACTTACCAACCAGCGCGCCGATGGTGCCGCCGAGGACGGCCCCGGCCAAGAGGCTCGGGGGGAAGATTACGGCCAGAACTGCGCCCACGACCGCACCTTTGCCAGCGCCTTTCTTTGGGGTGAGCTCGGCAGTCTCGACAATTGTGACCTTGCCCCCCATGTCTTTGGCGATGACGGCGGCATCGATGATCTCGATGGATCCGGCCTTATCCATCTCCTTGAGCGTATTCAAAGCACTCTGCGCCCCACCCTCGTCGGCGTACGTTGCCACAAACACTTCGTAACCTGTTATTCCGCCCATGAATTCTCCTTTTAAATGGATTCGATTTTCCTGAGCAATTTTGGCATAAGCCTGGCCAAAGAAGATCGTAGTTAATGCGTATTTTTTTTACGCATGAAGGCCGATGGTGGCGAGGTGATTCCTGCTGTACAAGGTTCAAAACCTGCGCGATGAAGCCTTCTAGATTGCTGTCCCTGACCGCCATATTTCTTTCGGCCCTGCTAATCGTTGGCTGCGCCGAATCTCCCCCAACACAAGCTGCACCGACGAGCTCTGCAAGCCCAGAAGAGACACTCGTTAGCTCGGCCGAATCCGAGGAGATCATTGTCCCGCGCACCCCTGAACCTACAACGACCCCAAGTGCCTTGCACCGCTCCATCAATCGATTCGGCCAAGAGGCAGGATTGGACAGTATTGTGGTTCTCGGGCTTACGGGAACGGACTGGCTAAATTTAGGTGTGTCGATTCTGATCGTCATCGCCGGGTATGGAATTGGCGGCTTGGTGGCCCGTGCCCTGATGCCCCGTCTTACTCGCCGTGTGCCAGCCCCTTATGAGCAAGATCTGCGGGAGGTCGTCAACCCGAAAATCCGCCAGCTGTTCAGATTATTTGCGCTGTGGTTTGCAACCCGGCGCCTTGATTTCGTAAGTGCCGAAGTAAAGAGTCTCCTGGGCGACATTTACTTCGTGTCCGCGCTCATCGTTAGTACTCAGATCGGCTTTAAATTGATTGACCTTGCTCAGGAGTACTACACGGACCGAATTGAGCCACAGGAGCGCAAGGACGAACTCTCTCCTATTATCTCTCTCTTGGCGCGCATCGCGTACGCCGGGCTCATTGTGCTCTCGCTGACCGCCGTGCTGTCACGATTTGGGGTCAATATCACCGCATTTGCTGCCGCGGTCGGCATTGCTGGCCTTGGCTTTGCGCTGGCCGCGCAGGATACGATTGCGGACGCCATCGCCGGCATGTTGATCTTGGCCGATCGCCCATTTCGGGTGGGTGACCGTATCGAAATTGAAGCGATCGACGCTTGGGGGGACGTCGTGGACATCGGTTTTCGGACGACACGCATCCGCACTCGAGATAATCGACTGGTCATCGTCCCCAATTCCACGATTAGCAAGAACGAGATCATCAATTACTCCTACCCCGATCCGCGGTATCGGATCGAGACACACATTGGAATTGCCTACGGATCCGATATCGAACACGCGCGACAGGTCATAGTCGACACCGTTCGAGGCGTAGAAGGTGTACTGCTGGATAAGCCGGTCGAGGCGCTGTACATCGAAATGGCAGACTCGCATATGAAGTTCCGCGTGCGCTGGTGGATCGATTCGTACGTCGATACTCGCAGAATGTTTGACAAAGTCCATACCGCGCTGCAGAACGCGCTGGATGAGGCCGGGGTCGTGATGCCGTATCCCATACAGGAACTGCACCACCGGCTTACCTCAGAGCAGAAAGACGAGCTCACCACTGGCATAGGAAAGCCTACCGGCCTGGAATCACCCGTGAATCTGGAGGATTGATCCAAACATCTCCTGCCGTTGGAAGGCCGCCCTTGGACTGACTCTCGCCCGCGGGCTTCTGGCGAGTACACCCGGATCTTCAACGCAGACAAGCCGCTTCACCATCCCCGGACTAGGCTTTAGGGACTTCTTCCAAGCCTATTCCCGGTTGCGGGGTTGCTTCTCCACCAGAGCCAAAGTCTTATCTGCTGCGATCCGGGCCTTTGCCGCACCGTAGGCTCCCAGTGTCGAGGCCCCTAGCTGCGGCTTCTTGATAAACAGGTTCTCCTCGCCAATTTCCTCCAGCGCGCCCAAGACGAGCATTGCGGCCCCCAGGCAGCGGAGCCATGGATTGGGTTCTAGTAGGGCAGGTGTTTGAGTATTCTTCGGCTGAATGATGGCGCAATTCGCGCTCTCAGATCTGTTCGATGATTCTCGCCCTCCACAGATACGCAGAAATGCCCATGACTTCTCAGAGAGGTTAGGGAAGAATCAAGGTCTAGTAAGTCAGGCCAACATGGCACATCTATCACTGCCGACACGTCCGGCGACAAATCATGCTCGCCCACGAGCCCATACAGGCTTTGAGCAGGGAGAACCAAAATGACTGATATTTTGGAATCGCTTGCGCTACTCTCGGTGCTGGTCTTTGTCATCGGCAGCATGCTGAGCATGGGGTTGAGCCTGACCACGAAGCAGATCATCGAGCCGCTGCGGAACACTCGGCTCGTGGTTTTAGCGCTGGTGGCGAACTTCGTCGTCGTCCCTATCGCGGCCTATGTCATCACGTTGGTACTTCCACTAGATGAATCGATATCGCTTGGACTGATCCTGGTATCCACCGCGGCTGGCGCGCCGTTCTTACCTAAGCTGGTTGAGGTGGCCAAGGGAAATACCGCCTTCTCGGTAGGTCTCATGGTGCTGCTGATGGTGGTCACGATCGTCTTCTTGCCGATCGTGCTCCCCTTGTTGATCCAAGGTGTGGAGGTGAATCCCTTGGACATCGCCCAATCGTTGGTGGTGATGATGTTGATCCCACTGGCGATCGGGTTGTTCATTAAGGCTCGCTACGAAGAATCGGCAGAGAAAATCCGACCAACGTTTGCGTCGGCTTCGAACCTAGCAATTTTGGTGCTCATCGTCCTGGGCGTGGTGCTCAACTTCGACGCCATGATTGGTTTGGTGGGTTCGTTCGGAATCCTGGCTGCGATTCTCCTCGTCGCTATTGCCCTGGCGACTGGCTATTTGCTAGGTGGCTCTGACCCCAGTATCAAGAGCGTGATGGCTCTGGGAACCGGGCAACGAAATATCTCTGCGGCGCTTGTGGTGGCCGCCCAAAACTTCGACGCCGATGTGATCACCTACCTGGCGGTTTTCTCTGTAGTCGGCTTTGTGCTGCTTTTCCCCGCTGCGGGAGAGCTGGGCAAACGCAGCTGAGCCGCCCACAGATGCCTGCTTCGGTAGATCTGGCTCAGGTCATGAATACTCGTCTGGGGGCGGGGAGCTGGCATTCCCAGCGGGGCGCCAGGGATCGCTGGGGGGCTGGGAGCTTGAATCGAAGCCGACCTCGCGCCTGTATTTTCGATATCCACCGAACCACCGAATCCCAGTGAAAGATGGAGCAACATCTGCTTCCCGCTGCGGGAAAGCCACCGAGTGAATAAGAGCCATCCAATCAATACTCAGATTCGGAGCCGCGATAACTCCGGGCGCTGGACGCGGCACGTAATCGGATACGGGAAGTGACAGATCAATATGGCCGTGCGATCCAAACTAATTCGGGAGAGAACGAAAGGATAAGGGCATGATGAAGAGGCGGATAAGGGGGCGGAATGGGAGCCAGGCGCGTCATGCGCGGGAGGTAGCGGGTGCGCCGCCGAAGGCGCAGGCGACGACGATGACGGATCATCCTACTCGGTGGGATGATTGCTTTCGGTGCCTACAAGATGAGTAAGAGAAACGCCGATCCTATTGAGGAACACACCGGCAATTCCGCCGATGAGCTCTCCGTCCAAGAGCTCGAACAAGCGATGGCGGATCTCAACATCGAAAAGCAGCCGCTTGTCGACAGCGACAACGAGTACATCGATCACGTCAAATCCAAGGAAGACGAAGCCGAATCTTCAAGCGGGGCGTCGTACCTGGACGAGCTCGAGCGCCTCTCGCAGCTTCACGATGAGGGCGTGATCAGCGAATACGAATTCAGGGCCAAGAAGAAGCAGCTGCTTGGAATATAGAATGACGCAGCTTGGAGATTCCAGCTGTGGACTACATCAATCGAGCTGTTAGCTTGTTTAAGGACGAAGAAATGTCAGTAGGTCCGATTCCATCGCGGATGTCGCCGATGGTCTCGCGCCGCAGTCTGAAGGATTGATCGACGTTAGCGAGAAGATCTACGACACGGTAGCGGGCTTTGACAAGGTGTTGGGGGGCTGGGTCAGACGGCCGCGACATTCAGGAACTCTCGGGGGACGTGCGAGAGCTGGGAGAACGTCTCGATACGCTGTCGTCCACTTTGGACGAGCGGGCCGAAGCTCTGGATCAACGGGGCGGAAAGTTACCGACGATTATCTGGGTGTCGGTCATCGTCCTGGAATTGTTCGTGATCGGGTCATGATGGCGCAGTGAGCGTGATCGTGATCGGTGCCGGCTCTACCGGGAAAATGTTTTGGAGGCATGATGGACGAATCCGATCCCACCGATCAGCGAAGGATCCCTGTATCTCCTGCCGTCCTGCAGAGCCGGATTTTCTTCTTTCTCACTTTCCTGGCGCTGCTCATCCTGACCGCGCTGCTGCTAAAGCCGTTCTTCAGCGTCATTCTTCTATCGTTGATCACGGTGATCGTCCTGAAACCGCTGTACGGCTGGCTCTACCGAACCAAATTCACGAGGGATAGACGGCGGCTTTCGGCTTCCGTCACTATTCTGACCTTTCTTTTTCTCCTAGTCGCACCGGTCGCGCTGGTATTCATTCTGTTCATAGATCAACTATCGGAGCAGCTGATCGCGTTAGCCAATGTGGACTTGGACACCTTTCTTCAGAGCCTCGAGGAGACATTGGGGACGGCAGCTGGCGGCGAGCCCGTTAACCTCGATCGCAAGGCGATCAAGGAAGTGATCGGCGACTCCGCGGCATCTGTGCTGGGGGCGGCGGTCGGATTTGCCGCCAATCTGCTCAGTTCCCTTCCCAAGCTGATCGTGGATGGAATGATCTTCCTGGTGGTCGTCGTAACCTTGCTGCCTGTATTCGATAGGGTGGTCGAGGAGATGCAGGAGATCAGCCCACTGGGGAGCGAGATCACCGAGCTGTACTATAGGAAGACGACGGCGATGGTCTCATCGCTCGTCAAAGGAATCTTCCTAATTGCCGCTCTTCAGGGCTTGGTCATGGGCTTCTTCTTTTGGTTGGCAGGAGTTCAGTCGGTCTTTCTTTTTGCCATGCTTTCGATGTTTCTTGCCATGATTCCCGTGGTCGGCATCAGCTTCCTAGTCATCTTCATGGCCGCCGTGTTTATGCTCAGCGGCAACACCACTTCAGCGGTGATCGTCCTGGTCGGTTTTTATGGCGTCGTCAACTGGATCGACGTCATTTTGAGACCACGGCTGATCTCGAAAGAGGCCTACATGAACTTCTCCCTGGTATTGCTAGGGATCCTGGGTGGCCTTGCGTTCGCCGGATTGTTAGGTCTATTCTACGGGCCGGTCGTCATCTTGCTACTGGTCACGACGATCGACATTTATCGTGAGCAGTACGCGCCAGATGACGGAGCCATGATTGGCAATTTCATCAAGACGGAAGTGGCGGAGCGGTTGGAAGAATCGGAGTCAACTGAAGCGAGAAGCTAGCCAAGGCACGATGATCAGGGTAGCGACGAAGAATCGTCAGGGGTTAGGAAGCAGCAGCCGGCTTCCGCAGCGGAAGTTTGAGCCCTCGCCGCTCTGCGACTTAGGCCGAAAGCGAAGTCCCGCTGGTCCGCACAATGCAGCGGAATCCTATGTGTGTCGTGCCGGTGTCGACCATTTGCGCGTGACGGGCCGCCGGGCGGTAGCGCAAGCAGTAGTTAGGCGCACACAAGTGTGAACCGCCTTTCAAAATCTTGCGTGGAATGTTGAAGTCGGGCTGGGCCGGGTCAAGGCTATCTTCCCGCCGGCCCCCACGCGGGTTCTGGGGGACGCAGCAGGCGCGCTCAATCTCGGCCGGATGCGCCGAGGTCCACCAGTCTTCAGTCCATTCCCACACGTTGCCGGCCATGTCGCGCAGGCCGTAACCGTTTGCCGGGAAAGACCCCACCGGCGAAGTCCGCTCGAATCCATCCTTAGTAAAGTTTTGCCAGGGGAACTCACCTTGCCACGAATTGGCCATGGCCTTGCCACTGGGAAAGTCCTCGTCACCCCATGTGAAATTCTTGCCGTCTAGACCGCCGCGGGCGGCGTGCTCCCACTCGGCTTCCGCCGGCAGAGCTTTGCCGGCCCATTCGCAGTAAGCCACTACATCCTCATAAGCCACGTGCACAACCGGGTGCAGCTTACGGTGTTCGATGTCGCTGCCCGGTCCCTCAGGCTCACGCCAGTAGGCGCCCGGCGTCCAGTCCCACCACTGGTCATAGTAGCGCAGGTCGACCCGACCTTTCGTCTTGTGGAACACGAGCGAACCCGGCACGAGCTTTTCGGGTGGCGCGCCCGGGAAGTCTTCAGGATCTGGAGCTTGCTCTGCCACAGTGACGTAACCGGTCTCATCCACGAAGCGCGCGTAATGGGTGTTGGTCACTTGAAACTTGTCTATCCAGAATCCGTCGACTGCGACCTGATGCACAGGTCGCTCCTCTGGATAGAAATTCTCCGAGCCCATGCGAAACGTACCTCCGGGGATCCAGATCATTCCCGGGTGGGGGGGATCACTTGGCTGAGCGGCCTCAATCTTTTCGATTTCACTTGCCATCTAAATGCTCTCCTATGCCCAATCTAGCGTTCCTGGGAAACTTTGTTTGGTCTCCTGGACACGGGCTTTCAGGGCGGCCAGCGGTGTGTCTAGTTCCGCCAACAGCCCCTGGACATTATCGATAAGTCCGGACGACCTGGATGTACCCTCGGTCACGATGGAAGCCCCGCCCCCAATAATTTCCATTCAGCGCTCATCCACCGCGATACGCGATTAAGCCACATCATTCTGGAATCCTTCCAGCCCCCCGGCGATCGACCCAAAGTACAGAGATGCCGTAAAGCCCGCCTTCCTAAACTGTAGTTTCGCCTTGATCTTATGAAATCACTTCCCCATTCGTCAGACGTCGACGACCCTCGATATAGAGGGCGATACCCACGACAATTAGCAGGACATCTTGGATCGCGTAGCTGCGAAGCAGGGCATCGACTACCTCGCCAACCACGATTCGTCCCATTGAAGTAGTAATAGCGCCCGTACTCGCAGATCGAATCGCCGGGACGAATAAGAGCATTAACCCTCCGGTGATCGCGATCCCCGTGCCGGTCCAGATCATCGAATTGGCACGATCCGGTCCGTATCGAATCGCGGCTACGAAAAGCCCCACCGCGCCAAGTCCAGCAAGTGGCCAGAGCCAGGGCAGGACCCTACTCGCTGTACGAAGGTTGGGAAGCTCATTAGGATTCAATAGGGCAAGAGGACTCGACGATAGCTCAGCCGAGATCTGATCCACTAAGTCCGGGTCGATTGCGTAAACAACACCGACGACGAAGGGAATGATTTCCTGTAGCTCCAGCGGGATGATATCGGTTATATCTGTTGTCAGAACAAGATTTGCCCCAGCAGCTACCGCCTCGATAGCCGGTGTAATCAGTGGGCGTTGCAGTAGGGCTGCTAGCATGTCTTCCGCCACGGCCCCGGCGACCCCGCGGACGGCAGGATGCTCTGCCAGCAGATGGTCAACGACCTCTGAGGCGATAGCTTGGGTTGCCCGGTCGGATTGGAGCCCCTCTGCGACCAGTATTCCAAATCGCTCTGCGTTGAAAACGCTGTGAGTGGCCCAGAGAGATATGTTGGCGGCCGCGAGCAGGATACATCCTGCGACAATCGCAAGAACTACAGATCGTTTCGACATCCTATTCCCTTTCTGTCTTTCCACTGTGCTCGGTTACTGAGCACTCCAGTGAATCACTGAAAGCCTTGGCTGGAGCATTTAGCAGCCTTCAAGGTGAATGAGCCTAACGAGTATCCAGCCGACTCGGCGATCGCTCCCACCGGAAATCAAAGAACCGCTGATACTGCTCGGCCGCGGCAGGATCGCCCACTCCAAGGCTGTATTCGCTCAGCCCGTTCCCTTCACCGTAGGCGCTCCAATGCAAGTTCTGACTGCCCACAATCACGAACTCGCCGTCGATCAGAGCACTCTTTGAATGCAACAAGTCATCAAGCATTCGAATCTCGACTCTGCGAGAGAGTCCTCGATCGAACGCTTCTTGGTTGAAGATCTCCATGGCGATCACATTCTCGACGCTCCGAATGGGGTAGGGAGTCAATACGATCCGCAGCTCCGCCCCGTTCTCCGCTGCATCCATGAGCGCCTCCATGTATGGAAGAGCCTGGCCCCAATCGCACACATCGAAGAAGTGGTTGAGGTTGCAGATCAGGGGCATGCTGAACATGGCCTGCGCCAGGTCGATGCTCTCCTCGGCGGAGAGGTAGGCTGCCAGCAATTGCTGATCTGCCTCGTTGTAGACTCGGTTTCTAAACATCGAGAACGCGGTCGCATCGCTGTCAGTAGGCGAGTATCGCATGACCTCCGGCACGTGGTCCGGGACGCCAAACGAATCGGTACAAGTCGTACGAAGCTCGATCTCGCTTACCGTCAGATCCGGGCAGTGGCGAAGAATTGCTCCTGTCCAGAGCTGGTCATAAACGGTCCGGGAGTACTGCGCGATCGGACCTGTAACGACGATCCCGGTGTCGGTATCGTCTTTCCCTCTGTGTGAACGGTGTCGTTTCGAAAGTGGCTTGTATTCATGGTTAAAGCCTGAAGCCACCACAGTCTTGCCATCGAGCACCAGAGTTTTGACGTGGCTATGCGGCCAACGGCCTGCAAAGTTGCCGACCTCGACCTTCCATCCGATCTCAGGGTCAACCATCTTCTCCAGGCCGGCCTCCTTGAGGTCTTTGATCACGTACCAAAGCCCCGCGTCCATCTCCAGCTGTTCGAAACTGGGAGAGGGCGAGTTGCCCAGCATGATCCTTACCAGCACGCCCGCGGGTAGTCTTCTGGATTGGCTTTGACTTTGTCATAGAGCGCTACGACACCTCTTGCAAGCACGGCTCCGGGGCTGTCCTGGTTGGCCGCCTGACCGGCGGTGCAGCTCTGCTGGGCATATTAGTCGGTGAAGTCGATGCCCTCCCGAGCGATGCGGTCGATATTTGGCGTCTCGTACCCCATCGCGCCACGGTTGTTGTGGCTGATGTTGTACCAGCCGATGTCGTCGCCCCAAAGAATCAAGATATT
>SMUX01130507.1_pt1 | contig 18228 bp, 15 predicted proteins | sample 2456431 | NCBI WGS metagenome assembly SMUX01 (sample SAMN11095930, study PRJNA526329) | marine sediment metagenome | biome: Marine sediment; feature: Surficial sediment; material: Deep marine sediment; isolation source: Hadal surficial sediment | place: Pacific Ocean | collected 2014-11 | depth... | reverse complement strand
GGTAACGCCGTCGCGGTCAACCGCCGGGTTGAATTCGGCTATCTCGACGCCGATGAAGCCGCTTCGCCGAACAAGGCTACCCAGGGCCGAGATCAACGCATCGGCGCCCAAGCCCTGCCCGACGGGGCTGCCGACGCCGGGCGCCTCGATCGGGTCGAGTGCGTCGAGGTCGATGGAGACGCCGAATCCCGCCGTACCGGTGACGGCGATGCCGAGCGCCTCGTCCATCACCGCATCCAGACCTCGGCGGATAATTTCTTCCATGAAGATCACCCGCACGCCGAGGCGCCCGAGGAGCGCCGCTTCACCTTCCTCGAAACTGCGCACGCCAAGAAGACAGATGTGCTCGGGCCGCAAGGCCGGACCGCGCGCGGCGATGCTTGTCAACGCGTCGGCGCCATGGCCGAGGAGGCAGGCGACCGGCATGCCGTGGAGGGTGCCGCTGGGGCTGGTTTTGGGCACATGGGCGTCCATGTGGGCGTCGACCCAAATCAGGCCCAAGGGACCGCGGTCGCCTAAGCCCCTCGCGGCGCCGCTCCAGGTGCCAACGGCACAAGCGTGATCGCCACCGAGCACGGCGAAAAAATCCCCCTCGGCCACCAGGCCCTCCACCCGTCCGGCCAGCCGCCGGCAAAGACCGGCGACGGCCTGCAACGCCCCGACACCGGTCTCATTGGAATGCGCCGGCAGGGACCCCCGCCAGGTGGCGTCGATGCCCTCATCCCGTAGCCGGGCAATCAGTCCGCCCTGGCGCAGCACCCTGGGCCCGTGCCGGCAGCGTTGGTCCCGGGCGCCGCGCCCGCTTGCGGCGCCGAGTATGCTCACCGTCCTGGAATCCAGGGCCGGTGCTAAATGTTGCTTCAGCATGGCTCGTCCTTCCGAACATGCCCTACAAGTCCCCTAGAAATCATATGACCAAGTGGTTTAATTCCGCTTAACCCCCGGAATTCAGGGCTTTTCGGCAACAGATGAGGGCCGGATCGAGACCCGATTCCTAGGCCACAGGCTCGACCGGCAACCAGCGCCGTTGCTTGCGGCGATCCGCCCCCACGGCATAAGATCGTCGCCGCTAAAGGTAGCACACCTTCCACCGGGCGGGCGAACGCCCGGGAAACAAGCCGGGAGACAAGGCCGCCGCCATGAGCAATGAAAAAGTCGAGGCCCTATTGCATCCGCGCAACATCGTCCTGGTCGGCGCCTCCGACCGGCCGCATCACTGGTCCGGTCGGGTCCGTGCCAATCTCGCGCGCTTCGGCTATGAGGGCGGCGTTTATCCGGTCAATCCCCGGCGCGCCGAGATCTGGGACACCAAATGTTACCCGGACTTCGCGGCCCTGCCCGAAGCGCCCGATCACCTCCTGATCTTCGTGCCCGCCGACGCCGTGTTCGGCGTGCTGGAGGCCGGCGCACGGGCGGGCGCCCGGAGCGCGCTGGTCTTCGCCGGCGGATTCGGTGAGGGCGGCCATGAGGAAGGCCGCGCCCGGGCGGCGCGGCTGGCCGCCGTGATCGAGCAAACCGGGCTCGCCGTCTGCGGTCCCAATTGCATGGGCAACATCGCCGCGCCCAGCCGCGCGGTGACCCTCCCCGATGACGGGTTGGACCGGATCGAAGCCGGGCCGACGGCGGTGATCGCCCAGTCGGGCGGGCTCTGCGTGGCCCTCAACCGGCTGCTGGCCTCCCGCGGCTTGATGCCGTCCTACATGGTGTCTGCGGGCAACCAACTGGGCCTGGCGGCGGGCGACTACCTCCGCTTCATGGTGGCCCAGCCAGGGGTCAAGGCGATCCTGCTCTACCTGGAGGAAGTGGTGCGGGCGAACGACTTCATCAAAGCCTGCAATGAGGCGGCGGCGGCCGGCAAACCGGTCCTCGCCGTCAAGATCGGCGGATCGGATGCCGGGCGGGCGGCGGCGTTGGCCCATACCGGCGCCCTGGTGGGCAGCGTCGATGCCTTCGATGCGGTGGCAGGCGCCGCCGGCGTGGTGCGGTTGGACACCATGGAAGACGCCGTCGAGGCGCTCGAATTCTTGGTGCGGGTGGCGCCGCCCAAAGGGCCGGGCATCGCGGTGATGACCAATTCCGGCGCGCTCACCAGCCTGATTTCCGAATACGCCGCCCGCGCCGGGGTCGAATTGGCGGCGCTCACCGATGAGACCAAGGCCAAGATCGCCGAAGCCCTGGGGCCGCTGGTCAATCCCGCCAACCCTTTGGACACGCGATCCACCGTTCCGACCGAGGCCCACATCGCCTGCATGGATGCCCTGGCGGCCGACCCCGGGGTCGATTTGCTGTTGCTCGGCGAAGAGCTGCCGCTCAGGCCCGGCATCGAGCGCAAGGAGGCCAACCTCGCCGCCATCGGCCAATGGACCCGAAAGGGCGGCCCCGTGCCGGTGGCCCTGTTCGCCCCCATGGCGATCAGCCTGAACGAACATGCCAGACAGCTGCGCGCCACGCTCGGCCACCTTCCCTATATGTCGGAACCGGACCGCGCCTTCCGGGTGCTGGGGCGGATCTTGAGGGGCGCGGAACGCCATGCCCGCGCCCTTTCGGTTTCGGGCCCGGCGCGCCCGCCTACGCCAAAGGACGCGGGTTTGGCTCTCGACGAGCTGGCGTCGCTTGCCGGCCCCCGGCCCCGGCCCCTGGACGAGCCGCGCTCGAAAGCGCTGCTCGGCGCCTGGGGGCTGCCATTGGCCCGCGAGGCCCTGGCCGCCGATGCCACCGCGGCGGGCCGGGCCGCCGATGAGATCGGTTATCCGGTGGTGGTCAAGGCGGTTTGCGAGCACCTCCCCCATAAGACCGAGGCCGGCGCCATCGCCCTTGGGCTTGAGAACGAGGCAGAAGTGAAAGGCGCCTGTGCACGAATTACCGCCAATGTCGCGGCCTATGACGAGCACGCGGCCATCACCGGATTCCTGGTCGCCCAACAGCTCGAGGGCGGGGCCGAGCTCGCCCTCGGCATCCTGCGCGACCGCGAATTGGGACCGGTGGTGATGTTCGGCTCCGGCGGGGTGTTGGTGGAGCTCTACAAAGATGTCGCCTTGGGACGCCCCGGCCTCAATCGCGCCGAGGCCGCTTCCATGGTCGACGCCACCCGGGCCGGGCGCGTCATCGGCGGCTACCGGGGCGCCCCGGCGCTCGACCGCGAGGCGGTGATCGACGCCATCGTCGCCCTCGGCCAATTCGCCCTGGATGCCGGCGACCGCATCGAAGCCGTCGACATCAACCCCTTGATGGCGCGGGCCGAAGGCCAGGGCGTGTGCATGGCCGATGCGCTGGTGGTGGTGGCGGCGAGGCCCGGCTAGAAGGACGGCCATGGACATCGTCATCGCCGGCGGCCACGGCAAGGTCGCCATGCACCTGCATCGGATCCTGGTGGGGCGCGGCCATAAGGTCCGCGGGTTGATCCGCGATCCCGGCCAGGCCGGGGACTTGGCCGCGGCGGGGGCCTTACCCGTGCTCTGCGATCTCGAACTGACGGGGGACATATCAGAGCTCGTCGGGCCGGCCGATGCGGTTATCTTCGCCGCCGGTTCCGGCCCCGGCAGCGGGGCCGCGCGCAAGCGCGCCATGGACCGGGACGGCGCCATCAAGCTGATCGCGGCGGCCAAGGCCAACGGCATCCGCCGCTACCTGATGATTTCCACCTTCCACGCCGATCAACCGCGCGGGGCCGAGGCTTTCCAGATCTATATGCGGGCCAAGGCGGAGGCCGACGCGGCGCTCCGCGAGAGCGGCCTGGAGTTCACCATCATCCGCCCCGGACGCCTGACCGACGATCCCGGAACCGGCCGCGTCGAACTTGCCTCCCGGCTCAAGGGCGCCCCTGTGCCGCGCGCCGATGTCGCGGCGCTGTTAGCCGCGTGCCTGGATGACGAACGCTCGATCGGCCGCCAGTGGGAAGCGACCGGCGGCGATCTCCCCATCGATGAGGCCATCGCCCAGGCCGCCGCCACCTAGCCGGCGGCGCGCAGCACCGTGCGGGCGATCATCATGCGCATTATTTCCGGCGTCCCCTCGGTGATCAAGTGGCTGCGCTGGTCGCGCCAGATGCGTTCCACCGGCAGGTCGGTGGTGAGCCCGATTCCGCCGTGGATCTGCAGGCAATCGTCGGCCGCCCGCCAGGCCATCTCGGTGCAATAGAGCTTGGTCATGTAGGCCTCGAGCCGGGCGTCGCCGCCCCCGTCCATGCGCGAGGCCGCCTGATAGACCATCAGCCGCGCGCCGTGGACCGCCACTGCCGCGTCCGCCAGCATCCATTGGATGGCCTGGCGGTCGGCCAAGGGCCGGCCGAAGGTGATGCGTTGCTTGGCATAGGCGGCGCCCAGCTCAAGGCAGCGTTCGGTGACACCGAGCGCGCGGGAGGCCTGCTTGATGCGCCCGACGCCGAGCCATTGCTGGGCCAGGCGGAAGCCGCCGCCCTCTTCGCCCACCAGGTGGCTCGCCGGCACCGCCACGTCCTCGAAGACGATCTCCCACGGGGCTTCCTCGGTGAAGGTTTGGTACTGGGTAGTCAGCCGGACCCCCGGCGTGTCCATGTCCACCAGGAAGCAGGAGATGCCCCCGCGCGAGCCTTTCTCGCGGTCGGTGGCCGCCATCACCTGGGCGAAATCGGCCTCCCCCGCCCCGGTGATGAAGCGTTTGACGCCGTTGATCAGGTAGTTGTCGCCGTCCCTGACCGCGGTGGTGCGCATGGACCCGGGGTCGGAGCCGGCATCGGGCTCGGTCTGGGCGAAACAGCAGCGCAACTCGCCCCTGATCACCGGGTAGAGGTAGCGTTCGCGCATCTCGTCGCTCAGCGCGTAAAGGATCGGGCGCACGTCGGGCCCGGTGATGTTAACGCCGCGGGTCGGCAGCGCCACGGTGCGGCCCAGTTCCTCCCAGACCACCGAGCGGGCGAGCAAGCCCAGCCCCTGGCCGCCGAATTCTTGGGGCACGTCGATCAGCCAGAGGCCGAGCGCCTTGGCCTTGGCATCGAGATCCGCCTTGATCTCCGGTTTGATCTTGCCGCCGTCAAGCGATTTCCCCTCCAGGGGGATCATTTCCTGGTCGACGAAACGGCGCACCGTCTGTTTGAGGATCGAGAGCTCTTCGGGCAGTTGGAAATCCATGACGGCCTCCCTTGGGCGGGCGATTATGGGTGATGGCACGCCCCTTGGGAAGCGCGCCCGGGGCCATGGCGGTCATCTCCCTCCCCCCACCGCGGCCCCGGCCCGGTTGCCCCGGTGCGCGCAAGGGTGCTACATTTTGCCAGCCAATGGCAGGATCGGACCATTGCCCCGGGGCATGGGGTCCGTCCGTTGAAATCATCTCTCTTTCAGGGGACCACACATGGCCGACGACGCGCCCACCAAGAACCAATGGACAGAACCCACCGACCTCACGACCAAGTCGGGCTTAGGCGAGTTCACGCGGCCCAACATGCCCTATGACGACTGGATGGAGGCCCAAGGGATCCCCATCTTTCGCGGCATCGGCGTGCAAAAGGTCCAGGACCTCCCCTTGAAGCCGTGGAAGCTGATGGGCGGCAATGCCAGCTTCATCCAGCTCTGGGGCACCGAGGGCCTGTGGGGTTGCCATGTCATCGAGGTGCCGGGCGCGGGCGCGCTGGAGCCGGTCAAGCACCTCTACGAGCAGCAGTACTTCATCGTCGAGGGCCGCGGCACCACCGAGGTCTGGGAAGACGGCCAAGAGGACAAGAAGCACGTTTTTGAGTGGCAGGCGGGATCTCTTTTTGCGATCCCCATCAACGCGCGATACCGCATCATCAACGCCGCGTCGGCGCCGGCGCTGCTGCTGGGCGGCAACTTAGCACCCCAGGTCTTCAACCTGTTCAAGAACGAGGATTTCATCCTCGACTGCCCCTACAATTTCCGCGACCGCTTCGACCCCGACGCCGCGGATTACTACAAGCCCAACGACGATATCGAGGCCGACCCGATCCGCGGTCTGGCCATGAAAAAGACCAATATCATCGCCGATATCGTCAATTGCGAATTGCCGCTGGATAACCGGCGCTCGCCCGGCTACCGCCGCATCGAGCCGCACATGGCCGGCCAGAACTTCTACCTGTGGATCGCCCAGCACGAGACCGGGCGCTATTCCAAGGCCCATGCCCACGGTTCGGCCGCCGTGCTGATCTGCATCAAGGGCAAGGGATACACCTATACCTGGCCGTCGTCGGAAGGGCCGACCCCGTGGAAGGACGGCCGCACCGACAAGATCATGCGCCAGGATTACGAGCCCGTGGGCATGGTCACGGCGGCGCCCATGAGCGGCAACTGGTACCATCAGCATTTCGGCGCCTCCGAGGGGCCGCTGCGCCTGACCGCCTGGTTCGGCCCGGTCCATCCCGGCAAGAATGCGCGTTCCGGCACCCCCGGCGCCAAAGAGATCGACTACGGCGCCATCGATGTCCGCGACGGCGGCACGGCGATCCCCTACGACATGGAAGACCCGTACCTGCGCAAGGAATTCGAGGAAACCTTGGCCGCCCAGGGAGTCGCCAGCCGCATGGAAGACGAGCTCTACCAACCGCCGGCCGACGCGGCAGAGTAGTCGCGACGAAAGCCTACACCCGAAGAAAGGTCAAGCCCGGCGGCGTCATTTCAATGAACCAAGGCCGCCGTATTGATCGTCGAATTATTCAAACAGGATCGATCAAGCGATCCTGCCGAATGCGGCGCATTTGCTGCGTGATAGTGCTATATTCCGCGGGTCTTTGAGGCTGAGCCTGTCCACTATGACAATTTCTGCGCGGTCTTTCTCGCACCGCGCCTAGGACTTGAGCCGAGAAGGAGCGTCCGCCGCCGGCTCGGCGCCGACCACATTGGCCATCATGGCGGTCGTGCAAAAATGGCCGATCGTGTGGACAACTTCCACTAGGCGGACATAACCAAGAGCCGCCTCAGCGGCCTTGAATTCGTCATCGGACAGCGTTCCGGTGGCAAGCAGTTCGCGGGTCGCCGCGTGCACAGCCGCGTCGGTCTCTTTGGCGAAATTCGGTTGCACGCCCTCGTTTATCGCGTCGATAATCGCAGGGTCCAAACCGGCGCCCAGCGCCGACTTGGCCTGGGCGCTCCAGGGATAGGCGGCCTTCCAGTGGTGCACCGTCATCAGCGAAATGATACGGACCTGCGCCCCTGTCAGCGAACAGTCGTGTAGGTGCGCGCTGGATTCATTGTGGAGCCGCCACACCTCGGCCGAATAGGCATAGCCGATCGCCGGCCCGAAACCGACCCGGGCATTGTTGGCTGAGACTCTATCGAGAGTTGCCTGTTGATCGGCATTCATCTCGTCTCGGCTTAATACCGGTATTCTGGTCATGTGTTCGCTCCCTGTCTGGATCCCGCAATTTATTCGGCTGTGGGATATACGCGGTTGTTGTTGGTAAGTCACTTCATTCTGCATCCTCAGCGATACCCTGCTGGCAGCGTTGAAACCCCGAATTCAGTTCGTCGCGCTTCAGGTTTCGACCGATGAAGACCAGACGAGAATAGCGTGCCTCATTTTCCCAAAGCCCGACATAATCGCCTTCCAGCATCATATTTACGGCTTGCAAGACGAGCTTTCTGTCTTCGCCGAGGATAGAAAAAATCCCTTTCGTTCGGAGGATGTCGTTGCCTCGGCGCGCTAGCAGATCCTGCAACCAATCTTCCAGACGGGCGGCGTCCAGCGGGGCGTCGCAGGTCAGGGAAACGCTGGTGATACCGGTGCTATCGATGTGATCGTGATGATGGTCATGGGGGCCCAAATCCGGGGGCAGCTGCGCTTCGACCCGGTCCAGATCGAAACCGTGCCGGTCCAAAACCTCGCTGGCCGGAACTTTGGATCGGTTCGCTTTGGTAATGGGCGCGAACGGGTTAAGCTTCCGGATCCGGGCTTCAATGCTGCCTATCCCAGCAGCGGCATCGTCCACCTTGTTCAAGACAATGTGATCACTGAACGCAATCTGATCGGCTGCATCGGTGCCGTCGGCCAGCTGGTCAAGAATATGCACGGCGTCGACCACACATAGGACCGAATCCAGCCTGCATTGCGCCCCAATGACCTGATCGATCACCAATGTCTGTATGACCGGGCTGGGGTTGGCCAATCCCGTGGTTTCGATGATGATCCCATCTAGGTCCGGCCTTTCCGTCAATAGGTTCCGAAGCCCCCGGATCAGATCGCCCCGAACCACACAGCAGATGCAGCCGCTGCTGAGTTCGATCAGTTCTTCCTCACCGGTTTCGATCAGATCGCCATCGATGCCGATATCCCCGAACTCGTTCACGATAACCGCAAAACGCCCGGCGGGCGTTTCGGACAAAAGCCGGTTGAGCAGAGTCGTTTTGCCGGCGCCGAGAAATCCCGTCACGACGGTGACGGGAATCCGCGTGTCATTGGTGCCGATCGGGCCAGGCAAGGCTTATTTCCATGGCATCAGCGAGGCGTGAATGACCTCTCCGCTGCCGCCAACCGCGTTGATGGCATCATGGGTTTCTTTGAGGCCGAATCGGTGCGTCGTGATCAAATTCAGATCAAAGCGGTCGGAATTGAGCTGTTTTAGCGCCAGTTCGCAGCTCTCGAAGTTATGGCCGCGGGCCGCCTTGACGGTGATATACTTGTTGCCGATTTTCCCTAAGGGAAAGTTCGGAAAATCCGGGACGTCCTCTCCCTGGATCTGCAGCGTGCCGCCTTTGCGCTTGAGCGCCTCGATGCCGAGCAGCACCGGAATGGTCCCCGCACCCGCCGTGCAATCAAGAGAAACATCCACGCCTTCGCCGGAGGTGATTTCGTTGATCCGCTCGAGCGGGTCTTCTTCCTCAACATTGATGGCATAGTCTGCGCCCAGCTTCTTGGCGACATCGAGGCGCTTTTTGTCCTTGTTGGTACCGGTGATGATGATCAGCGAGGCGCCCGCCTGCTTGCAGGCAATCGTGTTGCTGAGCCCCTGCTGGCCCGGGCCCTGAATGAGAACCCGGCTATCATAGCCGACCCCGCAGTCGAACAGCGCCCACTGGATGCCGTTGGCCATGGGTGTCACGACGCCCGCCCGTTCTGGCGAAAGACCATCGGGCACTTTGTGTATGACCGAGTTCCACGGCAGATACATATATTGCGCAAATCCGCCGAACAGATGGGGCGCCCGTTCGGCCAGGGTATAGCCGAACCGCAGCCCCTCGGGGAACCGGCGCCAGTCGGTGTACATGCACAGGCGATATTCACCCTTGTGGCAGTGTTCGCAATTCATGCAACCCACATAATGTTCGACGAAGACCAGGTCACCTTCTTTGAGCCCGCGACGCTCCAGGAACGTCTTGCCGGCCTTGGCGATAGTGCCGATGTTCTCATGGCCCATGATAACCGGGCCTTCGAACGGGGGCTTGGAATAAAACTTCACATCGGTGCCGCAGATGCCGGCGACCTCCACCTTCAGAAGAGCGGCCTCATCGGCAATTTCCGGCATGTCATATTCGCGGAATTCGGTTGTCTGAGGGGCCGTCCGCACGGCCGCTGTTACCTTTTCTGCCACGCTCGTCTCTCCCGCTAAATTGTTGACCAAGAACTACCAAAGCGGCAGAGTGCAAGCAAGTTAGAAGTCGCGCGCGGCAATACGCGGCGGGTAATTTTCTCGAGATTTGAACGCGTCGAGCCGCACTCCGTGTGCGGTCAAGGTTGATAAAATGTTTAGACGCCTTGGACCTGAGAAAGACACACTTGAAGACATAACCCGGATTGAGGGTCTCGTACGGAAACGATTCCGGATCGGCGCAACCGACATCATTCTGGTTTCGCAGGACCCGGGAACTAAGCCCGGGTTTCCCCCGTATGAGACCAACGTGATCTTCTGGAAAGATGAGAAAAGATACCGCCTGAAGATTTTTGCGCCTGTCTCACATGTTATGAGTACGAACCTACCGGTTGACTGGCTCCTGCCCTCGCTGGAGGATATCGGCGATGCGGGCTGTTGCTAATTCAAAGAAAGACAAAGAAACCCATGAGTAAAATCACATTGAAAGCGGTCTCCCGGACCCAGGGCAATAATCGGGCGCTGAAAGAAGGCAGAGTCACCCTGCCGGATTTTGATCTTGAGTTTGAGGAAATTCCTGTGCTGGTGCACGGGTTTCGCCGAATGGTGCGTGAACTGGCCTATGACGTCTGCGAAATGGCGGTGACCACCTATATCTGCGCCAAGGCACATGGCGTGAAATTCACCGCCCTGCCGATCTTTCTGGTGCGCGATTTTCATCACGACGCGATCCTACACCATGTGCCGTCCGGCCTGACATCACCGGCCGATCTCGCTGAAAAGTGCGTAGGTGTGAACCGCGGTTACACGGTGACCACCGGCGTATGGGCGCGGTCGATTATTCAGGATGAATATGGGGTGGACCTGGCTTCGGTCACCTGGGCGCCGTCCGGCGATGAACATGTTGAGGCCTATCGGGCTCCAGAAAATGTGAAACCCCTTGAGGATGGCGATCTGGAAGGCCGGCTTTCGTCAGGCGATCTTGTTGCCGCTGTCGGCGCCAAAGTCGATCACCCGGATGTTGCGACGATGATAGATGATCCATTCGCGGCGGGCGTGTCCGCGCTGAAGACCCGAGGGTTTTATCCGATCAACCATGTCGTGGTGGTACGTGATGCGGTTCTGGAAAAAATGCCGGAGGTTGCGACGCAGGTATTCGACGCGTTTGCGGCTTCAAAGCAACATTATGTCAACGACCTGAAGGCCGGTCGGATTTCAGAGCCGTCGCCCGTTGACAAGGTGCATCTGGCGGCCATGGAATTCATGGACGACCCGTTGCCTTACGGGATCGAGCCCAATCGCCATACGCTGGAGGGGCTAATCGGCCATGCGGTGACGCAAAAGATCATCCCGCAACCTTTGGCGCTTGAAGACCTGTTCGCAGAGCCCGTCGTCAATTCAGTGGCGTGAGCGGTTAAATCCGGGTCAGGCGGCGATACTGTCCAGAAAATCCAGGACGCGCTTCGGGGCATTTTCTTCCGTTTGCTGGTCCACCGGGACGTCCCAGTATTCCGAGACGCTCAGGCATTCCTGCAGGTAACGGGCCGCAGAGGTGGCGTGAAAATCATCGTGCCCGGGGACGATGAGGCTGGGAATATTAAGGTTCATCAGATCCTCTGGCTCAGCTCCCGGCGCCGTGTCACGATCGATCAACCCGCGATACATTGCCGTGACGGTGAGAAGATACTGCGCTTTGTCGAGCGCGGCATACGACTTGGCAAATTCTTCGGAGTTCCGGATTGGTTGGCCCCAGGGTCCGCCACGCGGATCCTGCGAAAAGTTCTTATCATGGCTACCAACAAGGTCGACGACGGCCTGTAGACCGTTTTCCTCGACAAAAGCCAGATGGCGGGAAAATCGCTGGTGCCCGCTGATCCGGTATTTCGCGCCACCGACGGGCCAGTAATGCACCATCGACAGGGTACGTTCCGGATGGGCCACACCGAACGCTGCCACCGGGCAGCACCCCATACAACCACCCATGATATGGGCTTTTTCCACGCCGAGCGCGTCCAGTAGCCCGGCGCCCTGTCGCACGAAGTGGTTCCACGTAATCCGCTCCACCCGTCCGCCCGACTGACCGTTCTCGCGCCGGTCAAACACGATGCATTTATATTTTTTCGGAAGATGTTCCAGCAGCTTGATACGCTTGTAGACACCGAGGTCGGTCCACTGCTCGATGCGGGCGTCAAACCCACCCGGTGCATACATCAACAGCGCCGGGCCGTCGCCCATAACATCGTATCGCGTTTGGATTCCATCTGTGTCAACGAAAGGCATGGTTTTGATCTCTTTTCCGCAGGACCAGGTTTGACCGGCCGCGCTGGAACGCAACTGTCAATGGTTCAGGGTAGAGCCGAATGTGGACACATCGATATCATGGTTCCGCCATACGGAACATCGGTCCATTGACGTAGCGGCAGGAATTTTTTATTTTCTTTCAAGCAAATAACCGATTGGCGCCTGCGAATTATGCAGGAGAATACTGTTAACCATTTGGCAAACAGGCATTACCATAAAAAATTGGCTGAATGATCCAGGACAGCTTAGGAAACGCGGCATAAACAACGCGTATCGGCGGCACGTCTGGATCTCGAGGTGTTACGAGGAGAATCCGAATGTTGCCTAAGGAAGTGAACGATCTACTGACGCAGACGGATAAAGGCACGCCAATGGGCGAGCTATTTCGTCACTATTGGATTCCGGCCCTGCTCGACAGGGAGCTTCCCGAAAACGATTGTCCGCCGGTTCGTGTCAAGCTTCTGGGCGAACATATGGTCGCGTTCCGTGACAGTGACAACCGGTATGGCCTGATCGAAGAATTTTGCGCGCATCGCCGCGTATCCCTGTGGTTTGGCCGCAACGAAGAAAGCGGATTACGCTGCCCCTATCACGGCTGGAAATACGATGTGACGGGCCAGTGCATCGAAATTCCGTCGGACCCTGAGAAAACCATTTTTCGCAATTCGATCAAGCTTCAGGCCTATCCCCTGATCAAGGTCGGAGACGTGCTCTGGACCTTTATGGGCGATAATGACAAGCGCCCGCCGGACCCGGCATGGGAATTCGCCACGATCAGCCCGGAACAGACCGTTTCTACCAAGCGCTTTCAGGAGTGCAACTGGCTGCAGGCTTTGGAAGGCGGCATTGATTCCGGCCATGTTTCGTTCCTGCATTCCAACGAGCTCGAGAGAGACCCGTTGTTCTGGAAAGCCAAGGCCAACCAGTACAATCTGGAAGACGTCAAACCGGTGTTCGATGTTTCTCCATCGGATGGCGGGCTCTATATCGGTGTTCGCCGGAACGTCGAAGGCGGCAAGTACTATTGGCGGATCACCCAATGGGTCATGCCCTGCTTTACCATGATTCCGCCCCGTGCCGATCACCCGCAGCATGGGCACTTCTGGGTTCCGATCGATGACGAAAACTGCTGGACCTGGAGTTACGACTATCATCCCGAACGTCCGCTGACCACCGAAGAGCGTCAGGCCTGCCTAGACGGCAAGGGAGTTCATGCCGAAATTATCCCTGGAACGTTCCGCTCCGTGCAAAACAAAGACAACGACTACCTGATCGACCGGGAGGCCCAGAAGCGCGGAGAAACGTATTCGGGCGTTATGGGTTTTGCGATGCAGGACGCCAGTCTTCAGGAATCCATGGGGCCGATTGTTGATCGGTCCAGGGAAAACCTGGTCGCCACCGACAAAGGAATCGTCATGACGCGCAACCGACTGCGCAACGCAGCTACTGAATTGCGTGACAAGGACACCCTGCCTCCGGGCCGGGATCCTGAGCATCAGAAAGTACGGTCGGTGGCGGTCGTTCTGGACCCCGACCAGAATTATGTGGAAGCGTGTCACGACGACATGGTTGCTGAGGAAGGCAAGATGCGGGTCTCGGTTTAGTCGGCCGCTGCCAATACACATGTGCGCCCGGGGATTGTGATCAACGGGCTTTCATGGACTGATCAAACCTTCAACCGGCTGAATACCCTCAAAGTGTTTTCGCTGAAGACCTCCTCGCGCTCGGCATCGTTCAGGTTGGGCGTGCCGTCGATGTAGCGTTTGGTGTCGTCGTAATTGAACCCGGTTTCGGGATCGACGCCGCGCACCGCCCCCACCATTTCGGAGGCGAACAGGATGTTCTTGATGGGAATCACCTTGGTCATGCAGTCGATGCCCGGCTGGTGATAGACGCAGGTATCGAAATACACGTTGTTCAGCAGGTGCTCGTCCAGGGTTGGCTTGCCCATGTCCTGGGCCAGGCCCCGGTAACGGCCCCAATGGAAGGGCACGGCACCCCCGCCATGGGGAATGATGAATTTCAGCGTCGGAAAATCCTTGAACAGGTCGCCCAGGATGAGTTGCATGAATACCGTGGTGTCTCCCGCGATGTAATGGGCCCCGGTATGATGGAAGTTGGGGTTGCACGAGCCGCTCACATGCAGCATGCCGGGCACGTCAAGCTCGACCATCTTTTCCCACAGCGGGTACCACCATTTATCGATGATGGGCGGGTCGGTCCACATGGCGCCCGTCGGATCTGGATTTACGTTGACGCCGATAAAACCCATCTCGTTGACGCAACGTTCCAGCTCGGGGATGGATTTCTTGGGTTCGACCCCGGGGAACTGCGGCAGCTGACAGACCGGCACGAAGTTGCTGGGGTACATGTCGCACACCCGGCGCACCATATTGTTGCAGATCTCGGCCCAGTAATAGCCGGTCTGCTCATTTCCCAGATGATGCCCCATGCCCACCGCGCGCGGCGAGAAGATGGTCAGATCGGTACCCCGTTCACGCTGCAGCTTGAGCTGCGCCGGCTCCAGCCGTTCACGGATCTCATCATCGGAGATGTTCAGATCGGCGCGCGACGGCAAAAAGGACGGATCAGCCTCCAGCCCTTCAAGCTGGGCCTTGCGGTACTCGGTCAGCTGTGCCGGTTCGGTGGTGTAATGGCCGTGGCAGTCGATGATCATCGTTGAGTTCTCCCCTCAATGTAGAACGGCACTGGTGCGCCTCGTTAATAAGATGGCGCTGGGCCAGACGGCTTTTCTCCGGCACTGCGGCCTGCAAGCTCGAGCCCCTTATCGAGGCCCGGCGTCGAACGCACCGGTGCGGCCATCAGGAACGTGTAGCCTTCGTCCAGAATGCGCTGGACATTGCCGGCATTCACATGGGGGTGGCCGACGGCGACGTTATTCTCCTTGCAGGTATTGACGATCTCCGCCATGGCCTCGAGGACGACGGGATGCTCATATTGGCGCGGAAAGCCAAGCTCCTGGCTGAGGTCGCCCTCGCCGATCAGCACCGCGCCGATGCCCGGCACGTTCTTGAGAATATCGGACAGGTTTTCGATGCCCTTGGTGTCCTCGATCATCAGGACCACCAATATCTCGCCCTCGGGCGCCAGCGGCCACACGTCGGCCTTCTGGTAGTATTCCTGCTGGGTCAGCCCCCAATAGCGCACGGCCGAGGTCGGTCCGTCGCCGCGGATGCCGGCGGGCTCGTAGAGCGGCGCGGCGCTCATCCGCGGATAGCGGCACGCGGCGACCGCGTTGTAGGCTTCTTCCACAGAGCTGATGTGGGGCCACACCACGCCGTAGACGCCGAGATCGAGCGCCTGCTTGGCCTGCCACTGCGCCGTTTCGTTGCCGTTGGGCGGCACCCGCACCATGGGCGTGACCGCCGGCGCGTTTGAGCCCGACTTCGCGATCTGGCCGCGATTGAGCATGTATTGCAGGCAGTCCCGTAGATTGAGCGAATCCCAAGGGTTGTGCTCCATCTCGAACACGATGCCGTCATAGCCGGTCGATGTGCTGAAGGCGATGGCCGAGGGCACGTCCGGTGTGGAAAAGGCCGTAAAGGTCGGCTGCCCCGCCTCGAGGGCGGCAATCATGCCATTCAGTCTTGGAATATCTGCCATTGGTCCCGCCCCTCGTTATTATCTTCGCCGATGATAGTGTACGGAGCGCGAGGCGATCGGACAACTCAAGGCGCGATTTTTTGCGCTTGTCGCTGGTAACTTGGTTATTCGCCGATTAGGGCAACAGGTTTCAAAGAGAGACTTTCGCATGGCGCAGATCGTTCTTGGCATGGGCACATCTCATGGCCCGGTGTGGTCGACCCCATGATCTCGCCGGAGCTGGCCTTGGAAAATTTCTGCCGGTTGACGGTGACCGTTCACCGGCGGCTGGTTTGACCCCATGCCAATCCATTCTTATAAGTGACCCTTGAAGATTTAATCTCGAAGACAGGGATCGAGCGATTATGGACGACACCGCAAACACAACAAAAACCCCGGTATTTCTGCATAACAGCTATCTGGCGTGGTGCGACGAACAACCGGTACCGGTCATCGATGAATTCGGCATCGACCTGATGAAGATTGAGACCCAGCCCTGGGACCTCTACGGGATGAATGGCGCGATTTGCCTCATGAAGGGTCGTGACGATTTCGTCTCCGTGTTTTGCTTTGACCTACCTCCCGGATCAAAATCCCGCGAGCTGCATCACCTCTATGAGGAAATTGTCTTTGTGATGGACGGGCATGGCTCCACCCAGATCGAAACGCCGGATGGCGGGAAGCATTCTTTCGAATGGGGACGGAATTCGCTGTTCTCCGTACCGCTCAATGCCAAGTACCAGCATTTCAACGGCTCCGGGACCGAACCGGCGCGGCTTGCCTCCGTCCATGATTTTCCCTTCATCATCAATCTGTTCCGGAACGAGGACTTTATTTTCAATACCGAACGGAACTTTTCCGAGCGGCTCGGCCCCAGCGGATATTTCCAGGGTGAAGGACAGATGATTGAAATTCGTCCCGGCCGGCATCAATGGGAAACGAATTTTGTCTCCGACATCACCAATTTCGAACTGAAAAGCTGGGCCGAACGCGGCAAGGGTTCCTCGAGCCTGCGATGGGTCTTGTCAGACAGCACCCTGGGCTGCCACACCTCCCAGATCGTGCCGGGCACCTACAAAAAGGCCCATCGCCACACCGCTGGCACCAATGTCTTCACGATCGATGGCGAAGGCTATTCGATGCTCTGGTATGAAGGAAAAGAAGACGAAATGGTTCGGGTGGACTGGGATCACGGCGTGCTGGTCACACCGCCTGAACAGATGTGCCACCAGCATTTCAACACCGGGGGCACGCCGTCGCGCTATCTGGCGGTCCAGTTCGGCACGGTGCGCTATCCCATGATTTCGGCCAAGGTGGACAAGTGGACGTCGCGCAACGACACCTCCGTCAAGGAAGGCGGCAACCAAATCGAATACGAAGACCAGCCCGGGCATCTGCACAAAATCTGGCTGGACGAGATCCACAAGAACGGGGTTGAGTCTCAGATGGGCGATATTTTCGACGAAGATAAAATCAGGGCGGAGCGCTAGACGAAACATTCCCGGTGCCGCCAGGTCCGCGCTTGGGCGTTTCAACTGCGTCTTCGGTTGGCTGCCGACAGCCATAAGCGGGCTCGGCTTGCTTCCAGTCAAACGATCATTGGCCACTAGCTTGTTTTCAAATCCGAGCTAGTATGCTTTGATACAGGCCAATCAAGCCAGTTAGGCACAATAAATAATACCTTGGGGGACCTATGAATCCGATTAAATTGAGTATTGCGACAACCGATTACGATCATTTCCGTGATTTCCGCACCGGTGATGTGCGGGCCGAGGGGATAGAGCTTTCCTGGTCGATGTTGTCTCACCATGAGGTGTTCGCGCGCTTTACGGCAAATCGGGAGTGGGATATTGCCGAATTGAGCCTTGCGAAATTTGCGGCGCAGGTCACCCGCGAGGATAGCGATATTATTGGTCTGCCGGTTATCTGTTCCAGACTTTTCCGCTTTTCGTCCTTTTATGTGCACAAGAACGCCGGCATCAAGACGGTGGAAGACCTGAGAGGCAAGCGCATCGGCTCGCCGGAATGGGCCCATTCGGCCGCCGTCTATATGCGCGGCTGGATGCACAATGATTGCGGCGTCAAACTACCGGAGGTGCACTGGTATCAGGCAGGCGCCAATGCGCCCGGACGCGTCGAGAAAGTGGAACTAACCCTGCCTGCCGGTGTCGAGATTACCCGCGTTGCCGACAAGTCGCTGTCGGAAATGCTGGCCTCGGGCGAAATCGATTGCGCGATTATCGCCCGGCCGCCGACGTGTTTCCTCGAAGGTCATCCAGATATCGTCCGGCTATTCCCAGACTATCTGGAGATGGAAGAAGAATATTTTGCCCGGACGAAAGTCTGGCCGATCATGCATATCATTGCCATGCAGAAACATATTCTCGACGAGAACCCTTGGGTGGCCCGCAATCTGCTCAACGCGTTCAATGAGTCGAAGCGGCGTAGCGTTGAACGGATGCTTGACCCGGCGGTGTCGCGCTATCCCCTGGCATGGGTTCCGTCTTATGCGCGCAAGATGCAGGAAATGTTTGGAAGCGATCCCTATCCGTATGGCATTGAAGAAAACCGCGCCACCTGGGAGCAGATGCTGCTTTATACCTACCAGCAGGGAATCGCGCACAAGCATGTAACGCCGGAGGAAATATTTCAAAATGGCATAATGACGAGCGTGGTCGTTTAGAGTGCTTTCCGGGCCAAATTGAACCATTTGACCGGGATGATTTTACCCCAAGGCTAGGCGCGTATCGCACGGCGATGCGGGGCATCGGCGAAGATGGGCAACGACGCCTTGGGGTCAAAGCACCCGGCCTCAG
>SMUX01263503.1_pt1 | contig 18255 bp, 17 predicted proteins | sample 2456431 | NCBI WGS metagenome assembly SMUX01 (sample SAMN11095930, study PRJNA526329) | marine sediment metagenome | biome: Marine sediment; feature: Surficial sediment; material: Deep marine sediment; isolation source: Hadal surficial sediment | place: Pacific Ocean | collected 2014-11 | depth... | reverse complement strand
TGGATTTACGAGGTGATCTGTCCCTCGGCATGCACTCAGAGTTTCGCGACCCACGTCGAAGCCATGTCGCCCCCGGTGTCTGATCTTGCCTGCCTAGTGTAGTGGCAACGATGCGATATTCAAATCGACGGTTGCCGATTTTCATCAGGTGCTACAAAATACGTAGCAAAGATTATGTGCTGCTATTAAAATCGAAGCAAATTGTGGAAGACCTATGGCTAAAGGTATGCAGACCATCAGGAAGACGGAGACGAGCGCCGCGATGGCACTGGTGCTGGACCATTTCGGTCGTCGGTGGGCGTTGCGCGTAATCTGGGAATTGCGTGGAGAACCGCTGAGTTTCAGGGCTTTGCGGACGGCCTGCGGGGATATCTCACCGAGTGTCATGCAGACGAGGCTGCACCAGCTAAGGGATCTGGGGCTGATCGAGCAGATTCCCGGCCTTGGATACCGCCATACGGCTGCCGGTCAGCAGCTGTTCCGGACGTTGGCACCCCTGGCCGAGTGGGCCGACAAGCACCTCGGCTGACCGGATTTTTAGTAAGGAATAAGATTAATAATATTTGGTAAGTCGTTGTTATTATTGGTTAGATGATTTCAGGATTCGGGCCTTCTGTCGTTGCCAGTCTCTATCCTTCTCGCTTGCCCGCTTATCGTATTGCTTCTTGCCCTTGGCGAGTCCGACGTCGAGTTTTGCATTGCCGCGAGCCCAGTGGAGGTTCAGCGGGACGAGTGTATAGCCCTTACGCTCCACTGCGCCGATCAACCGGTCCAGTTCGACACGGTGTAACAGTAGTTTTCGGGTTCTCGTCGGATCGGCGGCGATATGGGCCGAAACCGTATTGAGCGGCGATATGTGGGCACCGAACAACCAGGCTTCTCCGTCCCTGATATGCACGTAGCTCTCGGTCAGTTGTGCCCGCCCGTGGCGAAGACTTTTGACTTCCCAGCCCTGGAGTGCGAGCCCGGCTTCGAAGGTGTCCTCGATAAAGTAGTTGTGCCTTGCTTTCTTGTTGACGGCAATCCGCTTGGTGGCCGCATTTTTGGTATCTGTTTTGCTCATGGTGCAGACAGTGAGGGCGCCAACCGGCTGGAAGGGCGTGGATTATACGGCAGACGGCAAGCTTCAGGTCGCTGTTGTATGGAATTTCAATTTGATCCAGAATCGCGGCCTTGGCGGCGCAAATCGCGCCCTGGCATGCCGCACAGAGAATAATAATGCTGCACGAACAGGCACCCGGCACGGCATCACGTAAATCCCTGCATGGACAATGGTCCTCCCGATTTATCTTCATTTTGGCGGTTACAGGCTCGGCGGTCGGACTCGGCAACATCTGGAAGTTTCCCTATATCGTCGGGCAAAACGGGGGCGGTGCATTTGTCCTCGTTTATTTGCTGTGTGTCGTCCTGATCGGCATGCCTGTCATGATGTCGGAGATCCTGATCGGCAGGCGCGGCAGGCGTAACCCTGTGGCCACTATGGCTTTGCTGGGTGAAGAAGAAGGCAGTTCCAAGCACTGGCGCCTGGTCGGGGTACTGGGTGTGCTGGGGGGGATTTTCATACTTTCGTATTACAGCGTGGTTGCCGGCTGGACGCTGGCATACGTATTGAAGAGCGTCACGGGTGAGTTCGCTGGTGCCTCGGCGGCCGATGTCAGCAATATATTCGCAAGGTTCAAAGGTGACTGGCGGCTCGTTGCATTGAGCCACACGCTGTTCATGGGCCTGACGGTATTCGTTGTGGCACGCGGTGTAGAGCGAGGGCTAGAACAGGCTGTCCGGTTCATGGTTCCGGCGTTGTTAGTACTCATGCTGGCGCTCCTCGGTTATTCGATGAACTCGGGGCATTTCATCGATGGCCTGGCGTTCATGTTCATGCCGGACTTCGATAAGCTCACCTGGGACAGTGTACTGGCCGCCATGGGGCAGGCATTTTTTTCTTTGAGCATCGGCATGGGTGCGCTCATGGCTTACGGCGCCTACTTACCGCAGGAAACGTCGATAACCGGTGCCACCGCAGCCGTCGTTACTGCAGATACTTTGATTGCCATTCTTGCTGGACTGGTGATCTTCCCGCTGGTGTTTGCCAACGGGCTCGATCCGGCAGAAGGACCAGGGCTGGTGTTCAAGACGCTGCCGCTGGCGTTTGGTCAAATGACCGGAGGCATATTCTTCGCGACGCTGTTTTTTGTGCTGCTGGCGTTTGCTGCATGGACCTCGGCGATCGGTCTCATCGAACCAGCGGTCGCCTGGATGGTCGAGCACTTCGGTCGAACCCGGGCGCAGGCAGCTGTCGTTGTCGGCGTCCTGATCTGGGCTATCGGGATGGGGTCAGTGCTTTCATTCAATGTTTTATCCGAGCTGACTTTCTATAAAGGCACGATCTACGCCAATATCGACTACGTGACCAGCAACATCATGCTGCCTCTAGGTGGCGTATTCATCACGGTATTTGCGGCCTGGGTAATGTGCCGGAATTCAACGGCGGACGAACTCGGCGGGGCGGGAACACTATACAAAGTGTGGCGCTTCCTGGCCCGATTCGTCGCACCACTCGCTATTATTTTCGTATTCCTGAAGTCCGTCGGCTTGCTACCCGATCTGGTAGGCTAAACGAAGTGCGTAAGGTCAGTCGCAGTGCACTCGTTCCCTATACTGCACGTGAGATGTTCGTGCTTGTGGACGACGTTGAGTCCTACCCGCAGTTTCTGCCGTGGTGTAACGATGCCGAAGTGCACAATCGGACAGAAAACACAGTCGAAGCGACGCTTGAGCTCCACAAGGGTTCTGTAAGCAATCACTTCACGACGCTCAATACGCGTCATGAGTTCGACAAAATCGACCTGGCTCTGATTGGCGGTCCGTTCCGCCATCTGTCCGGGGGATGGCGCTTTACAGAGCTTGGTGATGGCGGATGCAAAGTTGCCCTCGAATTGGATTTCGAGTTCGAGAGTATGTTTATCGACATGATATTCGGCGCGTTTTTCGAGGAAACTTGTAGTTCTCTGGTCGACTCGTTTACAAAGCGCGCACAGGATGTATTCGGCGCACGGTGAATCGTGAACATAGAGATTGTTTTTGCCATGCCGGGCCGACAGGAATTGATCTCCCTGACTGTCGATCCGGACACGACTGTAGAGACGGCAATTTCATTATCTGCGATCGGTGACAGATTTCCCGACGAGGATCTTTCGAGCTATCAGGCCGGCATATGGGGCAAACTCGTCAACCGAGATCATCCATTGGAAGACGGCGATCGGTTGGAGCTTTACAGGCCGCTGCTTATCGATCCACGCGATGCGAGGCGCAGGCTGGCATTAAGCGGGGATTCGATGGGCAGAGCGGTCGGCGACACTAAAGATCCGGATTGAGTTCCTGGCCGTCGATTATCTCGATGACCTTGTCGGCGTCGAAAAAGACCGATATCCAGCGCTTAAAAATGGCGTCACCTCGGGCGATTTTTACAAAGTAGACGTAGTCCCAGCGATTCTCGTGAAACGGATCTTCAATTAACGGCGTTCCAAGCAGGAATCTCACCTGGCTGCGTGTCATGCCGACTTCCACCTGGTCGAGATCTTCCTGCTTGATTACATTTCCCTGGTTCAGGTTTGCCTGATAGACACAGCCCCCGGCCGTAAGAAGGACAAATAGCAGGCAGATTGAGATAAGGCTTTTTCGCATTATTTATTGATTCAGTGATGGTTTTGCAATCAAGAACTGCAGGCTGACGTCAGACAGGCGGTGGAGCAGCCGGCTGAACTGAGTCATAATAGGCGCGAATGATACCTTCTTGTCTACCGCCGCGGTAGCCGACACAACACGCCATAGACCGCAAGAGCTAGCCCATGTTGCAACGACAGGAATTAAGAAAAGCCGGCCTCAAGGTCACGCTGCCCCGACTGAAGATTCTCGAAATTCTCGAGAGCAGCCAGCAACGTCACCTGAGTGCGGAAGATATATACAAGGAGTTGCTCAGCATAGGCGAAGAGATCGGCCTGGCAACGGTTTATCGCGTGCTGACCCAGTTCGAGACGGCCGGGCTCGTCAAGCGCCACAATTTTGAAGGCGGTCATTCGGTTTTCGAAATGAACGAAGGCGAGCATCACGATCACATGGTGTGCGTTGAAACTGGCGAAGTCGTCGAATTCGTCAACGACGAAATCGAACGCCTGCAACGCGAAATTGCGAAAGAGCACGATTTCGAGCTGATCGATCACAGCCTTGTTCTTTATGTAAGACCGCGACAAAAAGATTCGGACTAGAACCTGTCTAGAATAAAGGGGACTGACCCCCAGGGATCTGTCCCCAATCAAGCAGACTTGAGCATCTCTGCCGCATGCGCTCTTGTTTTCTTTGTTATTGTCACGCCGCCGAGCATTCTTGCCAGTTCCTCGATCCGTTCGTCGTTTCCGAGTCGTACGACACCCGTCGTGGTGGATTTCCCGTCGGTGATCTTATTGATGCGATAGTGGTGAGCAGCAATACTGGCGACCTGGGGCAGGTGGGTGACACATAGAACCTGAGAGTGGTCGCCGACTTCCTTGAGCCTGCGTCCGAGCATTTCCGCCACGCCACCGCCGATTCCGCTATCCACCTCATCAAAGATCATCGTCGGAATCGTGTTGTTGTCGCTCGCAATGACTTGAATTGCCAGACTCATTCTCGACAGCTCGCCGCCCGAAGCTACTTTTGTAAGGGGCATGAGCGGCTGCCCGGGATTTGCGCTGATCCGAAACTCTATGTTGTCGATGCCGTGCGATTTTTCGTTGCCTTCACCGCATGCGGCGACAGTTGCCTCAAATGTCCCGCCGGGCATGCCGAGCCCTGACATTGTTTCTGTAACTGCAGCAGAAAAATTCACGGCAGCTTCGCTGCGAGCAGCGGATAGAATTTTTGCACTCTTTCGATACGCTTCGACGGCTGTTTCGCTTTTTTGGGAGAGCTCTGCACCGCGCTCTTCGGCATTTCGTAAATCGTCTAACGATTCGCGAATCCTCGTGTGCACTTCTGCCAGCATATCCGGCTCCACACGATGTTTGCGCGCCACTGCCTGAATCGCGTGAATCCGCTCCTCGACCCAGTCGCGACGCGCCGGATCCATGTCAATGGTATCGGCGTAACGCCTTAGCGTATCGGTGGCTTCACAGACCTGAATACTTGCTTCGCTTAGACTTGCGAGCACGGGGTCGAGCAGGGGATCGAAAGTACTCAGCATTTCAAGCGTCTGGCATGCGCCGGCAAGCAGGCTCTGAGCGCTCGATGTGTCATTATCGTAGATATTCTGGAGTACGCCGGAGACACCATCCGCAAGTCGATCGGAGTTCTGCAGTTTCTGCCTTTCAATTCGCAGGGCTTCCATTTCGTCTTGCTGTAAATCCAGTGCGTCGAGCTCGCCCATCTGAAACTGCATGAGATCCAGGCGCGACGCTCGATCTGCATCGGCGGACTCGAGATCCTGAAGTTTTTTCGCCAACGACTGCCATTCTCCGAAGCAGCTCTCGGTCGTTTTGCGAAGCTCGATAATATCGGCGAAGTGATCCAGCAGGTCGCGCTGCACGTCACGCCGGCCGAGCGATTGGTGAAATTGTTGACCGTGAATGTCGAGCATGCGCTCGCCCAGCCCCTTCAGCATCTGCAAGGAAACCGTGCTTCCGTTGATGAACGCCCGCGAGCGCCCATCTGAGTTGATAACACGGCGAAGCACGCATTCGTCGCCCTGATCGAGCGTTTGTTCTTCGAGCCAGCTCCGCGCTTCGGGCAAATCTCTGAGACTGAACTCGGCGCTGAACTCGGCGCGCTCTGCACCGCTTCGAACAAGCCCGTTGCCACCACGTTCTCCCAGGGCCAGACCCAGTGCATCGACGAGAATCGATTTGCCCGCACCTGTCTCTCCGGTTAATACCGACATGCCTTGTTCAAACTCGACATCGATTTGATCGATAATGGCGAAGTTTCGTATCTGCAAGCTTCTGAGCATGAACTATCGTTTCCCGGGATGTTCGTCGCTGTGCCGAACGCGGCTGTCTCGTCCCCAGTGCAGTTTTGAACGCAAAATCTCGTAAAAATCGTAACCCGGGGGATGAATGAGCGTAATACGCTTGTCTGCCGCGCCGATCAACAGGCGATCTTCGGCGGTCATCGCGCCAAACGAGTGCCCGTCGGCGGTGACTCCAGCTTGCGTATCAGCACGTTTAAGCAACTTGACTTCAATCCCGAGGTTCGCTGGTATGACCACCGGGCGATCGCTCAATGTGTGAGGACAGACCGGCACGACGACTATGGCATCGAGTTGCGGCTCAATGATGGGCCCGCCGCAACTGAGTGCATACGCGGTGGATCCGGTCGGCGTCGCGATGATGAGGCCATCCCCTGAATGCGTATTGACATACTGACCGGCAATCGAGGTCTCAAAGTCGATCATTCGCCCGGTGCCGCGACGTTGCAGCACGATGTCGTTCATTGCGGCTGTCGTGACGACATCGCCGTCACTTTTCTCAAGGCGGGCATCCAGCATGAGTCGAGATTCTCTGGAATAATCGCCGTCAAGAATTTCCCCGAGGCTTTGCAGCATCTCATCAGGCGTCACATCGGCAAGAAAGCCAAGCCGACCCCTGTTGATGCCGAGCAGAGGCACGCCGTGTTCCCTGGCAAGCCTTGCGGCATACAGCATGGTTCCGTCGCCGCCGACCGCGATAATCAAATCGGACATGCCGGCAATTTCTTCCTCTGGCACACGCCGGCCCGGCAGCTCGGGGGGAGAATTCGGCACCACAACAACGTCACGGTCAGCTTTTGTCAAATAGGACGCCAAAGCGGCCACAGGCTCCGCGACGCGCGGATCTTCATGCCGGCCCAAAATGGCTACAGTGTTGAATTCTTTGCCCATGCAGCTTGAATCATATTCCGAAAAATAACCCGACCGTGAATTGTTGCAAACCCTTGACCCACCGCCAAGCCGTTGCTAGCTTTTCGTTTCCACACTACCATAATGAGTTGCTTGCTCATTTTTCGTAAACTACGAATGACTGCAGAAGCAATCAGTTTCGCGCCAAATGAACGTGCTCAATATCTTCTGAGAGTGTTGATCCAACGTTTCATTCGCGATGGCCAGCCGGTAGGCTCGCGCACGCTAGCGCGCGATGCCGGTATCGACCTCAGTCCCGCGACAATACGGAACGTGATGTCGGATCTCGAAGAGATGGGTTTCATCGCCGCACCGCATACCTCGGCGGGTCGTATTCCGACGCCGCGAGGCTACCGCATTTTCGTCGACACCCTGGTTCGCTACAAGCCGCCGAATGAAGGCGAAATCAGAAAGATGCAATCGCAGCTCACTGAGCGACAGGATGATCCCGAAGCGCTGGTCAATTCGGTATCTGATTTGCTTTCCAATATTACGAGATTGGCCGGTGTGGTCACCGTACCTAAAGGGCAGCATGCGACGCTTCGACAGATCGAATTTCTGTCGCTATCTGACAATCGGGTCCTGGCCATTCTCGTTATCAATGACCGCGAAGTGCAGAACCGCATCCTTCATACCGAAAAACCCCACAGCGCGTCGGAGTTGCAGCGCGCTGCCAACTATATTAATGAGAACTATGCCGGCGCGGATTTGACTGAGATTCGAGACCGTTTACTGGCCGATTTAGAGCGAACACGCGATTCGATGAATCAGGCTATGCACGACATCATCGCCGTCGCACGGTCCGCAATGAAAGGCGCGGCTACCCCCCATGCAGATTTTGTGGTCGCCGGAGAAAGGAATTTGATGGAGTTTGCCGAGCTCTCGGATATCGATACGCTGCGGCGGCTATTTGAGGCATTTTCGAAGCGGCGTTTCATGCTGGACCTGCTGGACAGGAGTATCAATGCTTCGGGCGTGCAGATCTTCATCGGAGAAGAATCGGGGGTGCGGATTCTCGATGACTGCAGTGTCGTCACGGCGCCATACCGGGCCGAGGACGACAGCATCGGCGTTCTCGGTGTGATCGGACCGACGCGCATGGCCTATGACCGGGTCGTGCCGATCGTCGAGATCACAGCAAGACTGCTGGGTTCTCTGCTCCACGCGAACGACTGAGTGCAGCCGGGCTGGATTCCCGCACCTTGATATTTACAGGCCTGACCCCAAACTTGCAGCTCCTGTAAGGAGCATCTTGCCCCTTCTTTAGCGAGCCGCCGAGCAGTAAAATCCGCGGCCGACAAGCCAGTGGAGAAATCCCGACATGAGTGGACAGCATGATCGTCCGGAATCCGAGCAAGATGTATCCGAGCAAGACGGGTCCGAGCAAGACGGGTCCGAGCAGGGTTCGGCGGACGCTTCCGGGCAGACCGAAGACGCTGCCGGTGAGCCTGACACTGATACGGCGATGGCGGAACTGAAGGCGATAGCCGACGAGAATTACGACAAGTACTTAAGGGCAGCTGCCGAACTGGAGAATGTCCGCAAGCGTGCTACGAGAGACGTCGAGAATGCGCACAAGTTTGCGCTCGAGCGATTCTGCAGCGAGCTGCTGGCTGTCAAGGACAGCCTCGAAATGGGCCTGGCGGCGGCAGACAAGGCCGATGCGCAAAGCTTGCTGGAAGGTAAGAAGGCAACGCTAAAGCTACTGACAGCGACGATGGAGCGCTTCGGGGTCGTGGAACTGAATCCGGAAGGCGTGCCCTTCGACCCGCAGGAACACGAGGCAATGACCATGCAGCCGTCCGCTGATGTCGAGCCTGGATCCGTTCTAACGGTGTTTCAAAAGGGATATGCCCTGAATGGTCGCCTGCTGCGGCCGGCGCGCGTAGTGGTTGCGTCGGACCCGGCAGAGAAGGCGGGCGATGGCGATGCTGAAGAATAATTGTCGTAGCGGGGCTAATAATCGCTTGAAAGCCCGGGGCCAGGCCCCACTTACAGCCTAGTTTTTAGCTAATTCCACCAGAATTCGGAGTTTAGGAATCATGGGTAAAGTTATCGGTATCGACCTGGGTACCACCAATTCCTGCGTTGCGGTGATGGAAGGCGGTAAGCCCAAAGTCATCGAGAACAGCGAGGGAGATCGCACGACACCGTCGGTTGTTGCATTCACCAAGAACGATGAAGTGCTGGTCGGGCAATCGGCCAAGCGCCAGGCGGTCACAAATCCAATCAATACATTATTTGCAATCAAACGCCTTATCGGACGTCGATTCGAGGACGATGTCGTGCAGCGGGACATCAAAATGGTGCCGTACACGATCGCCAAGGCGGATAACGGCGATGCCTGGGCACAGGTTAACGATAAAGCCATGGCGCCGCCTGATATCTCGGCCCGCGTGCTGATGAAGATGAAAAAGACCGCGGAAGACTATCTCGGTGAAGACGTCACGGAAGCGGTCGTTACGGTGCCGGCCTACTTTAACGACTCGCAACGCCAGGCCACCAAAGACGCGGGCAAGATCGCCGGCCTCACCGTCAAGCGCATCATCAACGAGCCTACCGCGGCGGCACTCGCGTACGGCATGGACAAAAAACGCGGTGATGTCAAAATCGCAGTTTTCGACCTTGGTGGTGGAACGTTCGACGTATCGATCATCGAGATCGCCGAAGTTGACGGCGAGCATCAGTTCGAAGTACTGGCGACGAACGGAGACACGTTCCTTGGCGGTGAAGACTTCGACATGAGGATCATCGAATACCTGACATCCGAGTTTCAGCGAGAAACCGGTGTCGATATCACGAAAGACCCGTTAGCGATGCAAAGGCTCAAAGAGGCTTCGGAAACAGCCAAGATCGAGCTTTCATCGCAGCAGCAAACCGAAGTGAATCTGCCATACATCACAGCCGATGCAAGCGGTCCCAAGCATCTCAATATCAAGCTGACCCGGGCAAAGCTCGAGTCATTGGTGGAAGAACTCATCGCCAAGACGATGGGGCCATGCAAGATCGCATTGACGGACGCGGGATTGAAAGTCAACGAAATTGACGACGTTATCCTGGTCGGCGGGCAGACACGTATGCCGAAGGTCCAGGAGGAAGTGCAGAACTTCTTCGGCAAAGAGCCCAGACGTGATGTGAATGCCGATGAAGCTGTTGCCCTTGGTGCTGCAATTCAGGGCGGCGTCCTGGCCGGAGATGTCAAGGATGTGCTGTTACTGGATGTTACGCCCCTGTCACTCGGCATCGAGACGCTCGGCGGAGTGATGAGCAAACTGATCGACAAGAATACGACGATTCCGGCAAGCGCCCAGCAGGTGTTTTCGACAGCAGACGACAATCAGACTGCAGTAACCATTCATGTGTTGCAGGGCGAACGCGAACGCTCCCAGGACAACAAGTCGCTCGGACGCTTCGATTTGGCTGACATTCCCCCGTCGCCGCGTGGCTTGCCACAGATCGAGGTGATGTTCGACATCGACGCAAACGGCATTCTTAATGTGTCTGCAAAGGACAAGGCGACCGGCAAAAGCCAGACCATCGTAATCAAGGCGTCCAGCGGTCTGTCCGACGAAGAAATCGAGCAGATGGTCGTCGATGCGGAGAGTCATGCTGAGGAGGACAAGAAATTCCGCGAGCTGGTTGACGCCCGCAATCAGGCGGATAGCCTGATCCATGCCTCTGAAAAGACACTGAGCGAACTGGGTGAGAAGGCAAGCGGGGAAGAGCGTCATGCTATCGAAACCGCGGTTGCCGACCTGAAAACGGCATTGGAGAAAGACGAAAAGGACGCGATCGAAGCCAAGACCGCTGCGCTGGCCGAGGCATCGGCCGGGCTTGCACAAAGACTCTATGAGGAACAGGCGAAAGACAGTACGCAGGCGCAGAACGGTAGCGAAGCTGCACAGTCGGGTGACGATGTTGTCGATGCAGAATTTGAGGAAGTGGACAACGACGACGACAGCAAATCAGACTAATGGTCCATCAATAGTGCCTTGTTGGACCACTGTTGCCCGGCAAGGGTCTTGAGATGATCAGGGCGCCCGAAGCGGCGCCCTTGATTTAGAAACAAAGCATTTATGGCCAAACGCGACTATTACGAAATTCTCGGTGTCTCGAGAACCGCATCGAACGATGAGATCAAGAAGTCGTATCGACGGCTGGCTATGAAGCACCATCCTGATCGCAACACGGATGACGCCGGCGCTGAGCGCAAATTCAAAGAGGCAAAAGAAGCCTACGAAGTCCTGAGTGATGCCGACAAACGAGCCGCATACGACCGGTTCGGTCATGACGGTGTGCGCGGCGGCCCCGCCGGCGGTGGCTTCAGCGCCGAGGGTTTCGGAGATATCTTCGGCGAAGTCTTTGGCGACATATTCGGCGGCGGGCGGCGTAGCCGAACTCAGGTATTTCGGGGTGCCGATCTCGGCTACGAACTCCGGCTGGACCTCGAACAGGCAGTCAGCGGCGACTCTGTCACAATCGAAGTGTCAACCCAGGTGATCTGCGAAGAATGCGACGGCAGCGGCGCCGAAAAAGGGTCAAAGCCCGCGAATTGCACAAGCTGCGGCGGCACCGGCCAGATCCGTATGCAACAGGGTTTTTTCTCCATTCAACAAACCTGTCCGACCTGCAAAGGTGCCGGCACGGTCATTACAAATCCATGTAACAACTGCCACGGACGTGGCCGCGTCGCCAAGATCAGGAAGTTATCGGTGAAGGTTCCGCAAGGTGTTGAAGATGGAGATCGAATCCGGCTTTCGGGTGAAGGAGAGGCGGGCCGTAATGGTGGTCCGTCGGGTGATCTCTATGTCGAGATACGGGTGAACCCCCACAAGATCTTTCATCGCGAAGGTGCCGACCTTTCCTGTGAAGTACCGATCAGTTTTGCGGTAGCCGCGTTGGGCGGCGAGGTGGAACTGCCGACACTCGACGGACACGTGGCGCTGAAGATTCCGGCCGGTACGCAGTCCGGGAAAAATTTTCGCTTGCGCGGAAAGGGCGTTACAACCGTCCGCGACCGGCGGCAAGGTGATTTGTTCGCAAGGGTCGCCGTGGAAACACCGGTCAATCTGACAGCCGAACAAGAATCCGCATTGCGGAACTTTGATGACTCGGTCAGTGCGGGTGGTGATAAGCACAGTCCCCGTGCGGGCGGCTGGCTCGACATGGTCAAGCGGGTCTTTGAGCGGGTCAGTCAATAGCGGGGACGGACCCCGTAATGGGGACGGGCCCCGGATCATACGATACGATGGCGACCACATCAGTCAGAATTGGGATCCGTCCCCAAACCTTTATGCGTGAGTAAAGATCCAAAAATGCTAGACATCGCGGTACTCGGTGCGGGCCGCATGGGCGAGGAACTCATGCGTGCAATCGAGGGCAACGATCAGCTGCGATTGGCCTCCGTCTGGGCCAGAAAAAGAGTAAAGCTGAATGAGGAAATCGTCGTCAGCGATGATCTGGCTGCCGTGTTGTCTGCGTCAGATGTCGCCATCGACTTCAGTCTCCCGGAGGTCACGACAACGGTCCTTGATGCCGTGCTCACGTCAGGCAAACCACTGGTAATTGGGGTGAGTGGCCTCGATGCAGCGACCGTCGAGGCAATCGACGCCGCATCGAAAACCGTCCCGGTTCTTTACGACCGCAATATGAGCCTCGGCATTGCCGTACTGGACCGCCTCGTGCGCGAGGCGGTAGTCGCTCTGGGAGCAGGCTTTGAAGCGGAAATCCACGAGACACATCATGTGCACAAGATAGACGCACCCTCGGGTACGGCGCTTAAGTTGGGCGCATCTTTAGCCGAAGCGCGAGAGCAGGACTTCGAGTCAGCCAAAGAGTACGATCCGGCTGGGCTAACGAGGCCGCTGGCGCCGGGCCGAATCGGCTTCGAGGTCACCCGGAAGGGAGAGGTGCCTGGCGAGCACACCGTCATTCTCTACAGCGATTCCGAACGCCTGGAATTAAAGCATGTGGCCTTGAGCCGTCGAGTGTTTGCAGACGGCGCTCTGAAGGCTGCTCAGTGGCTAGTGTCCGAACCAGCCGGGCTATATACGATGCGCGATCTGTTGTTTCAGATACCGGCCAGTGGTCCATCAATAGTGCCTTGTCGGACCACCAAGACCTCTTGAGGTTTTTAATTCACATGCTGGCGTGCATCGTCTTGCTTGAGTAAACTAGTGCGGATCGCTGGCTGGTAGGCGATCAGATGAGCGGGAGGCAGGTCCTTCCGCTTTTGTGCATCTGAGGATTTAGTTTGAATACGCCTGCAGTTCTGGCATTGCAAGACGGGACGATTTTCCACGGTCTGTCCGTTGGTGCCGACGGTAAGACCATTGGCGAAGTCGTATTCAATACCGCAATGACCGGATACCAGGAAATCCTGACCGATCCCTCCTATTGCCGCCAAATCGTTACCCTGACCTGTCCCCACATCGGCAACACCGGCACCAACAGTGTCGACATGGAATCGTCACAGATCCATGCGTCCGGATTGGTCATCAAAGACGCCTCAATGCTGGTCAGTAACTGGCGTGCCGAGCGTAATATCCGGGAGTTTCTGCGTGGCGGCGAAACCGTGGCGATCGCTAACATCGATACCCGAAAACTAACGCGATTGATCAGGGAGAAGGGCGCACAGTCGGGATGCATCATGACAGGCGACATCGATCCTGAAACCGCAGTCGAGCACGCGCAAAAATTCCCCGGTATCGCAGGGATGGATCTCGCCAAGTTCGTCACTACAGATCGCATGTATCAGTGGTGTCATGGCACCGAATTCGGAAGGCGCGGCCGGATCATCAGCCGACGTATTGCGCCATACCATGTTATTGCCTACGACTTTGGCATTAAGCGAAACATTCTGAGGCTGCTATCGGATATGGATTGCCGTATGACAGTCGTGCCGGCGCAGACCACGGCGGAGGAAGCGTTGGCGCTTGCTCCCGACGGCATTTTCCTTTCCAACGGACCTGGCGATCCGGAGCCTTGCGATTATGCGATCAAGGCGATACAGGAGATCATGGAAAGCGGGGTGCCCGTTTTCGGTATCTGTCTCGGCCATCAGTTGCTGGCCCTGGCCTGTGGCGCAAAGACCGTGAAAATGAAATTCGGCCATCATGGTGCCAATCATCCCGTGCAAGATCTCAGATCGGGCAGGGTAATGATCACGAGCCAGAACCATGGCTTTACGGTGCAGGAGGATTCCTTGCCGGAGAATGTCGAAGTGACACATCGGTCGTTGTTCGACGGCACTTTGCAGGGTATCGCCCTCAAAGACGCACCGGCTTTCAGTTTTCAAGGTCATCCCGAGGCGAGCCCGGGTCCGCACGATCTCTTGCCGCTTTTCGAGCGCTTTATTGCTGATATGGAGGAACTCAAACGCAGTGCCTCGCAGACCGCAGCCGCACTGCTGTGATAAATACTGTTGAAACAATTGGTTAAAATGTTTTATTAAAGTATTTTATTATGATAATTCCCGCCTTGAGCCATGCCGAAACGTACTGACATCGAGAGCGTCCTGATCATCGGCGCAGGCCCGATCGTGATAGGTCAGGCCTGCGAATTCGACTATTCCGGTGCCCAGGCCTGCAAGGCGCTGAAAGAAGAAGGTTTTCGGGTCATTCTCGTGAATTCGAATCCGGCGACGATCATGACGGATCCCGAGATGGCGGATGCAATCTACATCGAGCCGGTGCAATGGGATGCGGTTGAAAGAATCATCGCAAAGGAGCGCCCCGATGCGCTATTGCCGACGATGGGTGGCCAAACGGGCCTCAACTGTGCCCTGGACCTGGTCAGAGAAGGTGTCCTCGAGAAGTATGACGTCGAGCTGATCGGCGCATCGCGGGAGGCAATCGACATGGCCGAAGACCGCGAGCTGTTCCGCAAGGCCATGACCGAAATCGGGCTCGAGGTGCCAGCCTCTGCGATCGCGCACTCTATGGAAGAGGCGCTGGAGAAACAGGTAGAAATCGGTTTTCCGACCATTATCAGGCCGTCATTCACGCTGGGGGGCACCGGCGGTGGCATCGCCTACAACGGGGATGAATTTAAGAATATTGTCGCACACGGCCTCGAAATGTCGCCGACGACGGACGTATTGCTGGAAGAATCGGTATTGGGCTGGAAAGAGTTCGAGATGGAGGTCGTTCGCGATAGGAACGACAACTGCATCATCGTCTGCGCCATCGAAAATATCGATGCGATGGGCGTGCATACGGGCGATTCGATAACGGTCGCACCGACCCAGACCTTGACCGACAAGGAATACCAGAGTATGCGCAATGCCTCCATTGATGTCTTGCGCAAGATCGGCGTAGAGACCGGCGGTTCAAATGTGCAGTTCGCCATCAATCCTGAAGACGGTCGCATGGTGGTTATCGAGATGAACCCTCGCGTCTCGCGGTCCTCGGCCCTGGCATCCAAAGCGACCGGATTTCCAATTGCCAAGATCGCCACGAAACTCGCAGTCGGTTTTACGCTCGATGAATTAAAGAACGACATTACCGGCGGGGCAACGCCGGCATCTTTCGAACCGGCACTCGACTATGTCGTCACCAAAATACCGCGCTTCACGTTCGAGAAGTTCCCAGGGTCGAATATGCGCCTGAGCACGCAGATGAAATCGGTCGGTGAGGTCATGGCGATAGGCGGAACGTTTCAGGAGTCCTTCCAAAAAGCGCTGCGCGGACTCGAGACAGGCGTCAACGGCCTCAATGAGAAAAGTCGCTTGACCGGTGACGAAAAAGACAGAGACAGATTGCGTCAGGAATTGCGACATCCTGGCGCGGACCGAATTTGGTACGTAGCCGACGCGATGCGCCAGGGATTCACGTTTGACGATGTCGCCAAACTAACGGGAATCGACCCCTGGTTCCTGGTGCAGATCGCCGACCTCGTCATCGAAGAGACGAACACGCGCAGGGAAGGACTCGATGGGCTCGAAGAGGCAAGGATGCGCCTGTTAAAGCGCAAGGGATTCTCCGACGCCCGTATTGCCGAGCTGGTTCGCCAGGATGAAGAGGTCATCAGAAAGCGGCGAATCGAGCTAGGCTTGCGGCCGGTTTTCAAACGTGTCGATACCTGTGCTGCCGAATTCGCGACGACCACTGCCTATCTGTACTCGACCTACGCGGACGAGTGTGAGGCGGAACCGAATGACAAGCGAAAAATTATGATCCTCGGCGGTGGCCCAAACCGGATAGGCCAGGGAATAGAGTTTGACTATTGCTGCGTGCATGCGTCGCTGGCGCTGCGAGAGGCCGGCTACGAAACCATCATGGTCAACTGTAACCCCGAGACGGTATCGACAGACTATGACACATCGGATCGGCTGTATTTTGAATCGCTGACGTTCGAAGACGTCATGGAGATAATCGAAAAAGAAAAGCCGGAGGGGGTCATCGTTCAATACGGTGGACAGACGCCACTGAAGCTGGCGCGAGCCCTCGAGGCTGCAGGTGCGCCGATCATTGGCACATCGCCTGATTCGATCGATCTCGCAGAGGACAGAGAGCGCTTTCAGAAGCTCGTTGACGAACTGGGGCTTCGTCAGCCACCGAATTGCACAGCTCGCAATAAGGAAGAGGCCCTCGAACTGGCTAGCGATGTCGGCTATCCCCTTATCGTCAGACCGTCATACGTTCTGGGGGGCCGGGCAATGGAACTCGTTCATAACGACGACGATCTCGCCGAATACATGGACGCAGCGATCGATGTATCCAACGATAGCCCGGTTCTTCTCGACAGATTCCTCGACCTGGCAACCGAGGTCGATGTCGATGTTGTTTGCGACGGCGAACGGGTGCTTGTCGGAGGAATTATGGAGCACATCGAGCAGGCCGGTGTGCACTCGGGGGACTCCGGTTGTTCTCTGCCCCCGTTCAGTCTAAGTGAAGACGTGCAAAAGACACTGGTCGAGCAGGTCAACATGCTGGCGAAGGCTCTGAACGTTATCGGTCTTATGAACACTCAGTTCGCTATCCAGAACGACGTCATCTATTTGCTGGAAGTCAATCCTCGCGCGTCGCGGACGATCCCGTTCGTCTCAAAAGCCATCGGTATCCCTTTGGCGAAAATCGCGGCGCGAGTGATGATTGGCGAGTCGCTCGAAGACCAGGGCTATGTCAACCAACGTGTACCATCCTATTTCTCGGTAAAAGAGTCGGTGTTCCCGTTCATCAAGTTTGCCGGTGCTGACCCGATTCTTGGCCCGGAAATGAAGTCTACCGGCGAAGTCATGGGAATAGGCCGTACTTTCGGCGAGGCCTACGCCAAAGCACAACTGGCGTCGGGTGTTGTGTTGCCGCGGCAGGGTGCAGCCCTGCTCAGCATCAGGGATCGCGACAAAGATGACGCCGTCGAACTCGCACAGATACTGGTCGACAGGGGATTTGACATCGTGGCGACCCATGGAACGGCCAAGGCGCTGGCGACTGCAGGCGTATCATGCCGTAGAGTGAACAAGGTCCGCGAAGGCAGACCACACATCGTCGATATGATCAAGAACTACGAGATTTCGCTGATAGTGAATACGACAGAGGGCAAGCAGGCGATTCAGGAATCGCTGTCGATCAGAGCAGCGGCAGTCCGCCAGAACATCACCTATTACACGACCCTGGGCGCCGCTGTAGCGACCTGCATTGCACTTAAGCACCTTGATGACAGCGACGTTAATTGCCTGCAGGACCTGCACAAGGAGGTGGCGGCATGAACAAGGTACCGATGACGCTCCGCGGTGCCAATCTGCTGCGTGACGAACTCAAGAGACTGAAGTCGGAAGACCGGCCGGTAGTGATTCGGGCAATTGCCGAGGCAAGGGCACACGGTGACCTGAAAGAAAATGCCGAATATCACGCTGCAAAAGAGCAACAGGGCTTTATCGAGGCACGCATCAAGGATATCGAGGGCAAGCTGTCGAACCCGCAGGTCATAGATGTACTGACCGTCCATGCCAAGGGAAAAATTGTTTTCGGGGCTACGGTCGAGTTGCTCGATACGCAGACCGACACCGAGATTGTCTACAAAATCGTGGGCGAGGACGAAGCGGATATCAAGACCGGGCTGATCTCGTTTACATCCCCGATCGCGAGGGCGTTAATCGGAAAAAACGAGGGCGACGAAGTCAGTTTCGCGGCGCCTGGCGGAGAAAAGTCTTACGAGGTCATAGAGGTGCGCTACGAATAACAGGATTGTTTACGGAAGTTTGATCCGTGGTTTGTTCGGATCAGGGCGGTACATCAGCGCGACGTTGCCGATGCGCTGAATGAGATTCGCGGGTCCCTGCCGGCACAGTTCGTCGATCAAGGCATCGCGGTTTTCCTGGCTCCCGGCACGTATCCGGACTTTGATTA
>SMUX01287164.1_pt1 | contig 18264 bp, 18 predicted proteins | sample 2456431 | NCBI WGS metagenome assembly SMUX01 (sample SAMN11095930, study PRJNA526329) | marine sediment metagenome | biome: Marine sediment; feature: Surficial sediment; material: Deep marine sediment; isolation source: Hadal surficial sediment | place: Pacific Ocean | collected 2014-11 | depth... | reverse complement strand
GTGTACCGGGAAGCCGGTGACCAGGCGGTAGCCAAGCACGACGAAGTCATTGCGGCCCTCGAATCCGAGCTCGGCAAGCACGCGACCAGCGACGGCGTCTTCATGGATTCCAGCTCCTGGAAGATCCGCGCCCGCAATCCTTCTTAAAGGGGTCGGTGACAAATGAGAATCATTTGCGCCTGGGATCTGTAATGTTATGATAGTTGTGCGGTCAGGGAGGACCGCGATGCGAAAGGAATCGCAATGCCACGCAAGCCTAGGATGTATCTACCCGGTGTGCCCTGCCATGTCATGCAGCGGGGCAATAATCAGCAAGCCTGTTTCTTCACCGAACAGGGTTATCACTTCTACCTCGAATGTCTGACGGACGCCTGCCATCGCTACGGTGTCAGCGTTGCGGCGTATGTGCTCATGACCAATCACGTCCACCTGTTGATGACACCGGAAGAGAAAGATGGTATTTCCCGGGTCATGCAGTCCTTGGGACGGCGGTACGTGCAATACGTGAACAAAGCCTACCGTCGCAGCGGCACCCTGTGGGAGGGTCGGCACAAGGCGAGCTTGATTGATGCGGAGGATTACCTGCTGCGATGCTACCGCTACATTGAGTTTAACCCGGTGGCGGCCGGCATGGTGAAACACCCGGCCGACTATCCATGGTCCAGCTATCGGCACAACGCACAGGGTGAATCGAGTGATTTGATCGCTCCACATGCCATCTATCTCCAACTGGGCGGCGACAGCAGTGAGCGGCGCCGCAATTATCGCGAGCTTTGCTCGGCGGCCTTGCCGAAAGAGGACATTCACGCGATTCGAACGGCCGCGCATTTTTCCATGCCGCTCGGGAACGATCGCTTCAAGCGACAGATTGAGTGTGCGCTGGGCCGGTCAACTGGACACGCAAAACGAGGGAGACCCGCCGCAGCGCATGGAAACATCTAAGGTCAGATAAGAATGAGAATCATTTGTCACCGACCCCTTTTCATCCCAACGAGCCTCCGAGGACGGCCGCCGCGACACCGGTCATGAGTCCGGCCCGGCGGCCCACCCGGCGCATGAGCAGGGCGGCGGGCACCGACGTCAAGGTGGTCGCCAGCCACAGCAGCGCGAAGGGCAGGGTCGCCAGGGCCTTGTTGTCGGCAAGCATGAATCCCACCAGCGCGGTGGCGGCGACGTTGAGCGTGCTGGCGGTCATCATCAGCGCCTGACAGGTGGCCAGCAGGCTCAGGTTGCGCACCTGGTGCTTGGTGATTCCGTTCACGAGACTGCCCGCAGGTGCTGTTGCGAAGGGTCGAGGATCCGGGGTCTTGGGGAAATTAGACGGGTGCAGCGCAGTTCAGGCAGCCAGCATCGAGCGCGCCTGGGCGGCTGCCTCGCTCGCCGCCTTTTCATCGCCGACGGCTTCCAGGGCTTTGGCGTAATGCTGCCAGCTCCAGGCGTTATGCGGCTTCAAGCGCGTGCGCTCGCCGAGCAGGGCGCGCGCCAGGGCGGGGCACGGGGCGCGCAGCGCCGCCGCGATGAGGATCTGATGAAAAAGATCCCGCTGGGCGTGGCTTCCGCCGAGCTCGGGCAACGAATAGCGTATCGGCAGAAGGTGCTCCACGACGCCGTGATAGTCGTCGCGATACCAGGCGGCAATGGCTCTGGCGAGCTCCAAGCCCACGGTTTCGATGACCGCGGCCTGGGTGACGCCGGACTGACCCCGTGTCTCTTCCAGCGAGCGAAGCATGGCGTCACCATTGCGGGTGTCCCCGGCGGCTGCCAGCGCCATCATGAAATGCATGTCGGGAAAAACGAGCCCGTGTCCGTGGATGCGCGCCGCGCTGATTTCCGCCAGCTCCTTCCAGCGATCCCCCACCTGGACACCACGCTCCTCGAGTCTCCACAGCATCGAGGTGGCGTTACAGATATCGAGATACTCTTCGCTGGGCTCGGCGCGAAACTCGCGGTCGTAGAGCTGCAGCACGTCATCGTACTGCTCGAGCTCCAGATGATAGAGCGCCAGGTGCCACCACAGATGAAAGCGGAAGTTGTTGGCCACGCGCCAGTGGGGTTCCAGCTCGCGCAGCCAGGCGATCCCGTCCCGGCGCCGGCCCTGCATCTCCAGCACGTGGGCCACCGCGTGCACCGACCAGGGGTCCGCGGGATCGTTTTCCACCGCCAGCCGGCCCGCGCGCTCCGCCGCCGCGTAGTCTCCGGACTCTTCCAGCCCGAACGCGTACATGCCCAGCACGTTGGCATGACCCGGCACTTCCGGGTGCCAGGCATACAGAATGCGCGCCATGGAATCGCGCAGCTGCCGGCTGTCGCCCAAATAGAAATGCGTGAACTGCGACAATTTCACCGCCAGCATGTCCAGGGGGTGATCGAGCAGTATCGACTCCCAATGCTCCAGCGCCGAGCGCATATCCCCTGCGACCCAAGCGCCCAGCGCGTCCATGTGGTGCTGCTCTCTGTCGTCGACGCCAACAGAAGCGCTCGCCGCGCGCGCTTTTACCAGGGATTGCTTGGCTTTCTCCGTGAGCGCCGGGATACAGAAAAGCTGCATGAAGCAGCCGCGCAAGATATGGGCCATGGGGAATTCGGCATCCGCCACGAGGGTTTCTTTCAGCCGCGCACCGGCCTCGGTGCCCATGTGCACGTACTCGTTGATGGTGGCGTCGAAGTGATCCACCGCCTCCTGGCTGGCCGCCGTGTACGTGATCCCACGTTGGTCGCTGTACACGCTCATCGCGTTACGGGGCCAGTTCCGCGGCACGCTCGCGGAGTTTGAATTTTTGAATCTTGCCGGTGGACGTCATCGGCAGTGAGCCGAAGACGACGGTCCTGGGGACCTTGAAGTGGGCCAGATGATCGCGGCAGAAGGCGATGATGTCCTCGGCGGAAATCTCCGGGGCATCGTCTTTGAGCGTCACGAATGCGCAAGGCGTCTCCCCCCACTTCTCGTCGCTGCGCGCCACCACCGCGGCTTCCAGAACCGCCGGGTGACGATAAAGCGTGTCTTCAACCTCGATGGAAGAGATGTTTTCGCCTCCGGAAATGATGATGTCCTTGGAGCGATCCTTGAGTTGCAGGTAGCCATCGGGATGCATGACGCCCAGATCGCCGGAATGAAACCAGCCGCCGGCCATGGCCGCCTCGGTGGCCGCCGGGTTCTTGAGGTAGCCTTTCATGACGACGTTGCCGCGAAACATCACCTCTCCCATGGTCTCGCCGTCACGGGGGACCGGCTGCATGGTCTCCGGGTTCATGACGTCCAGCCCGTCCAGGACGTGATAGCGAACGCCCTGGCGTGATTTTCGGACCGCCCGTTCCTGCATGGGCAGCGCATCCCACTCCTTCTTCCAGGCGCATATGACAGCCGGCCCATAGGTCTCGGTGAGACCGTAGACGTGGGTCATGTGAAAGCCGTTCTGCTCCATGGCCTCCAGCACCGCCGCTGGCGGTGGCGCCGCGGCGGTCATCACCTGCACCCGGTGCTCGAAGCTGCGCCGCTGTTCCGGCTTGGCATTGAGGATCAGGTTCAGCACGATGGGTGCACCACAGAAATGGGTTACGCCCCCATCGGCGATGGCGTCGAATATGGCGCCCGCCTCCACCCTGCGCAGACAGATGTTGGTGCCGGCCAGGGCGGCGATGGTCCAGGGGAAACACCAGCCGTTGCAATGAAACATCGGCAGGGTCCAGAGGTACACCGGGTGGTGAGCCATGTTCCAGCCGATGGCGTTGCTGAGAGCGTTCAGATACGCGCCCCGGTGGTGGTACACGACACCCTTTGGATCCCCCGTGGTGCCCGAGGTGTAATTGAGCGAGATGGCGCGCCACTCGTCGTCCGGCGGAATCCACTGGAAGCCGGGGTCGCCCTGGTCGAGAAATTCTTCGTAGGTCAGCTCGCCCAGCAGCTCTCCGGGAGGCGCCGTCGGGTCGTCGATATCGATGACCAGCGGCGGCTGCTCGAGCGCGGCCAGGGCCGTGGCCACCGTGGTCGAGAATTCCCCATCGGTGATCAACACTTTCGCTTCCGCGTGCTCGAGGATTAACGCGATGGTGGCTGCGTCCAGGCGGGTGTTGATGGTGTTGAGCACCGCCCCGAGCATCGGCACACCGAAGCTCGCCTCATAAATGGCGGGCACGTTTGGCGCGATAATGGACACCGTGTCGCCGCTGGAAACACCCCGTTTCGCCAGCGCCGACGCCAGGCGCCGGCAACGGGCATAAGTCTGGGCCCAGGTATAGCGGCTTTGCCCGTGAACCACCGATGGGTGCTCGGGATACACTTCGGCCGTACGGGCCAGGAAGACCAGCGGTGTCAGTGGCGCGAAGTTTGCCGCAGTCCGCGGGAGGCCGTCTTCGTAGGGGTTACTCGGGATGGTGTCCTCCGTCAATTTTCTTTGACCCCGTCGAAAAACGAAGACTGTCGGTTGGGCTGAGCGCAGGGTTAATGGGGACAGATCTATTTTTCCTTTGGACGGTATCCGTCCAAAGGAAAAATAGATCTGTCCCCATTAACCCTGCGCTCAGCCCAACCTACGGGCATCGGACTGCGATTACAATACCCGGGTTCGGAGCAATCGATATCCGCAAGGAGACTCAACTATGCCCGCAGAGGAAAAGCCCCCGCAGCGCGAGGCGGAACTGCGCACCATCGCCATGCCCGCCGACACCAATGCCTACGGTGACATCTTCGGCGGCTGGCTGCTGGCGCAGATGGATCTGGCCGCCGGCAGCTACGCAATCCTGCGCGCCCGCAGCCGCGTCGTTACGGTGGGCATCGAAGCCATGAGCTTTCACCGGCCGGTGTACGTGGGCGATCAGGTGAGCTGCTTCTGCCGTACCCTGCAGGTCGGCAACACATCTATTACCGTGCATGTGGAAACCTGGGCGCGCCGCCGCCTGGAGCACCACTTCGCTGAGACCGTCAAAGTCACCGAGGGAAGCTTCACCTTCGTGGCACTGAACGAAGATGGCAGCAAACGCGCGCTGCCCGCGGATGCGAAAGAGGAGTGACGAGCATGGACGAGGCACTCTGGAGACCCTCCAACCAGCGCATCGCCGCTGCCGAGGTAACGCGCTTCACGGCCTTCGTGAACAAGACCTGGAACGCGCAAGCGGCGGATTACCACTGCTTGCACCGCTGGTCGGTGGAGCATCCGGAGCAGTTCTGGGATGCCATGTGGGGATTCGCCGAGGTCGTGGCCGACAGCAAGGGCGACACGGTGCTGGAGCACGGCGAGCGTATGCCCGGGGCGCGGTGGTTTCCCCAGGCCTGGCTCAATTATGCGGAGAACCTGCTGCAGCGGCGCGATGACGGGGAGGCCATCGTGTTTCGCGGCGAGGACCGGGTGCACCGAAGCCTGTCTTTCGCGGAGCTCTACGACGCCGTGTCGGTGCTCGCCCAGGCGCTCGCCGACGCCGGTGTTTCCCGTGGCGATCGGGTGGCCGGCTATCTGCCCAACATGCCCGAGGCGATCATTGCCATGCTCGCTGCCACCAGTCTGGGCGCCGTGTGGTCTTCCTGCTCACCGGATTTCGGCGTGCGCGGCGTGGTGGATCGCTTCGGTCAGATCGCACCGAAGGTTTTGTTCACCGCCGACGGCTACTTCTACAACGGTAAGAAGCACGATTCCCTCGCACGGACGGCAGAAATTCTCAAGGAGCTTGCGGACGTGGAACGGGTGATCGTCGTTCCCTACACCGAGGCGGCGCCGGACATCGACGGGCTCCCGAAGGCCGTTGGCCTGGAGGCCTTCACGGCAGGCTACACGCCGGGGGATATCGCATTCGAACGGCTGCCCTTCGACCATCCGCTGTTCATCATGTACTCCTCTGGAACCACCGGTGTGCCCAAGTGCATGGTGCACGGTGCCGGCGGCACGCTTTTGCAGCATCTCAAAGAGCATCAGCTGCAATCCGACATCCATTCCGGCGATCGCCTGATGTACTTCACCACCTGCGGATGGATGATGTGGAACTGGCTCGCGTCTGCCCTGGCCTCGGGCGCCACCTTGCTGCTCTACGACGGCGCGCCCTTCTACCCGGACGGCAATGCGCTTTTCGACTACGCGGACGAGGCGCGAATCACGCACTTCGGAACGTCTGCCAAGTTCATCGACGCGTTGAAAAAGTCCGGCTTGAAACCGGCGAGCGATCACTCCCTGGATTCGGTTCGGACGATTCTCTCCACCGGCTCACCGCTGGTGCCCGAAAGCTTCGACTTCGTCTACGAGCACATCAAGAGCGATGTCTGTCTGTCCTCCATCGCCGGCGGCACCGACATCATCTCGTGCTTCGCTCTCGGCAATCCGGCCCTGCCGGTGTATCGGGGGGAGATCCAATGCCTGGGCCTCGGCATGGACGTGGCCGCCTACGACGATGATGGCAACGCAGTCGTGGCTGCCAAGGGTGAGCTCGTTTGCCGGCGCCCCTTTCCGTCCATGCCCGTCGGATTCTGGAACGACCCCGACGGAGCCAAATATCATGCGGCCTATTTCGAGAAGTTTCCCGGTATCTGGTGCCACGGCGACTACGTGATGCTCACCGAAAACGGCGGGATGATCGTCTATGGGCGATCCGACGCCGTCCTGAATCCTGGTGGCGTGCGCATCGGCACGGCGGAGATTTACCGCCAGGTGGAGCAGCTCGACGAAGTGGTGGAGAGCATCGTTATCGGTCAGGATTGGGACGGCGACGTGCGGATCGTGTTGTTCGTGATCCTTCGCGAAGACGCCACTCTGGACGATGATCTGCGCGATCGGATAAAGAACAAGATTCGGCGCAATACCACGCTCCGGCACGTGCCCGCCAGAATCGTGCAGGTGGCCGACATCCCGCGCACCAAGAACGGCAAGATTGTCGAGCTCGCGGTGCGCGACGTCGTGCATGGACGCGAAGTCAAGAATAAGGACGCGCTCGCCAATCCGGAAGCATTGGAACTATTTCGCGGCATCGCGCTGCTCGAGACTTGAGCCACGGAAAACGGAGGGAAGCGTCGTAATGGGCATCATGAATCCAGTCGCGTTCCTGATCGTGGGCGCGGTGGTGTTGTTGTTCGCCTTCAGCTTCATCGAGAGAGCATGAACGCGGCTCACGCCGCGTTACTCCAGAAGCTGGACGCGCATGTCACTTCCCATTCGCGGCGCGCGCTCCTCGACCACCTGCAGGGTACGCACGATCTGCTGGTGGAATGGGGGAACGAACCAGACATCTGCGTTGCAGGTCTCTTTCACAGCATTTATGGCACTTACGCTTTCGACAAGCGATCGGCCGATATGAGCATGCGCGATGAGATCCGGGACGTCATTGGAGCGGAGGCGGAGCGCTTGGTTGACCTGTTCTGTGTCACCGATCGGCGGTGCTTCTACGAGCATCTGGGCGAGTCACGATTCAGTCTTCGCGACATCGTCCACGACCGTGACCTGGATCTCGATCGAAATACTCTGGCAGCGTTGATCGAGATCGAGGTGGCCAATATTCTCGACCAGATCCCGCACCGCTCGCAGAAGAAGGCACAGCGGGCCGCCGAGTGCTACGCGGATGCCTTCACGCGTAGCCGGGACTATATATCTCCGGCAGCCGCCGGAGCCGCCGAACGGTGCTTTAACGCCGTACTCACCGAATGGGGACGATTTAATGGGGACAGATCTATTTAATGAAGGGGGTCACGCGTGACCCCCTTCATTAAATAGATCTGTCCCCATTAAATCGTCCCCATTTGGTGAGCGGGTCAGGTTTCCAGAAGTCTCGGCATGAGTTCGACCAGGTTGCACGGGCGTGTCCGGTAGTCGAGCTGGATGGCGATGATCGTGTCCCAGGCCGTCTTGCAGGCGCCGGTGGAGCCCGGCAGACAGAAAATATAGGTGGCGTTGGCAACCCCGGCCAGGGCCCGGGACTGCAGGGTGGATGTCTTGATTTCCTGATAGGAAATGGATCGAAACACTTCGCCGAAGCCCTCGATCTCCTTGTCCAGCAGCGGTTGCACGGCCTCCGGCGTACCGTCCCGTCCGGTGACGCCGGTGCCTCCGGTGCTGATGACCACGTTCACGTCACCGTTGGCGATCCACGTGGATAGGGCGGCGCGGATTTCGTAAATATCATCGGCAACGATACGCTTCTCGGCGAGTTGGTGGCCCGCCGATGTCAGTCGTGCGACCAGCAAGGCCCCGGACTTATCGGTGGCTTCCGTGCGCGAGTCGGAGATGGTCAGCACCGCGATATTCAGCGGGACGAATTCGCGCTCTTTTTTCTGATCGTTCATGCTCTACTCCACTCTGCCTTTGACTCATATCAGCCCGAAGAACGGTTGCACATCCACTTCCGCGCCGGGCTCCACGCTCGCTCCGTCCTGCGGAAGAACGATGAAGCAGTTGGCGTCGCTCATGGTATGCAGCAGGCCCGAGCCGGGCTTGCCGGTGCTGCGCACCGTCGGCCGGCCGTCGGCGTCCCGGGAGAGGATTGCTCGGTAAACCTCCACCCGGCCAGGCTTTTTGCGCAGCGGCGATTGGCAGGTGGCACGCAGTGCGGGAATCCCATGGGCTTCGTCGCAGCCCATCATACGCATCAGAGCCGGCTGCACGAACTGGTAGAAGGTAACCATTACCGCCACCGGATTCCCCGGCAAGCCGAAAAACAACGCGCCGCCCACGCGGCCGAATGCCAACGGCCGGCCCGGCCGGATGGCGATGCGCCAGAAGCGCACCTCGCCCAGGCGCGCCAGGGTCTCGCCGATGTAATCGGCTTCGCCAGTGGATGCGCCGCCGGTGCTGATGATGGCATCGCCGAGCCGGGCCGCCTCGAGAAAAGCATCGCGGACCGCATCAGGCTCATCACGGATCACACCCATGTCGATGAGCTCCACGCCCAGGCGCGTGAGCATGCCGTAAAGCGTATAACGATTGCTGTCGTACACGTCGCCGGGCGCCAGGGCTTCGCCCAGGGAGCGCAGCTCGTCGCCGGTGGAAAAGAATGCCACCCGTAGCCGCCGCTTGACGCTGATCTCGGCGATTCCCAGGGAACCCAGCAGGCCGAGCTCCGCCGGCATGATGCGTTTGCCGGCCGCCATCACGCGATCGCCGATGGCGATGTCTTCGCCCGCCTGACGCACGTTCTGTCCGACCCGGTGCCCCTGGCCGATGACGATTGCGTCGCCCTGCCGGCCGATCTGTACCTCCACCTGCTCATTCATGATCACCGTATCGGTGCCCGGCGGCATGACCGCGCCGGTCATGACGCGTACTGCCGATCCGGGTAGCACCCTGCCCTCGAAGGGACGGCCGGCCCAAGCGGTGCCGAGTACCGTCAGGCGGCAGGTATTCTCGGTGGGCAAATCCGCTGCGGCGAAGGCGTATCCGTCCATGGCGGAGTTCGTGTGACCGGGTACGTTCATTGGCGAGACGATGGCTTGCGCCGCGATGCGGCCGAGGGCATCCCGCAACGCCACCCGCTCGTCGCCGGAAATGCTGGAGGCTTGCGCGTCGATACGGCGCAGCGCTTCCGCCACCGGCAGCAGCTCAGGGTCGCCCTGGTAGCAGTCGGGCGGTGATGTGGGCTCGGTATCGCTCATGCTACGCGGGGGTGTCTGCTAGGAATTGCCATCCGACCTGCGGTTCGACGTCCCCAGGACCGGTTTGCGCTGCGCGGCGTAGTCGAAGATGAACGCGGCGATCTGCTCGGGGCGGTTGAGATCCAGCTGTGGCAAGCGCCGCGTGTCGTCCAGGGGCGTGTCGGTGGCAATCGCGATGATGGCATCGTCGTCGGGAAACAGCAGCGGCCGGCGCAGGCTTGGCCGGTGCAGCTCGATCTTCGCAAACTGCTCGTCTTTGAACCCTTCCACCAGGATCAAATCCAGGGCTGCCTGATCCAACTCCAGCAGCACCTCGTCCAGGCGCGGCTCCCGGTCCATGGCGCGCTCCACCACCAGAGCCCAACGGGACCGCGAGGCGATGAGCATCTGCGCGGCACCGGATTTGCGCAGCTCGTAGCTGTCTTTGCCGGGGTGATCCATCTCGAAGCTGTGGTGCGCGTGCTTGACCACACCCACGCGCAGTCCCCGGGCGCTCAACAGCGGTAGCAGCTCCTTCAAGAGCGTGGTCTTGCCGGTGCCGCTGAAGGCGGCGAATCCGACGATGGGCAGATGGGCGTTGTTCAGCACCGCTTTCGTCCGGCCAGCCGACCCTCGAGAAGCGTGTGGTCTTCCGGTGTGTTGATGTTCAAGAACGTGTCCGGATCATCCGAGAGATCCGCGATGGCGAGGCGCCGCTGCGCATACCATGCGTCGATCTTACGCCCGCCGGAGGCAAGATAGTCGACGATACTCTGGCCAAGCGCGCACTCCAGCAGGGCGAATACCGGCTGCATCCGGGATCCGTCGTGGGCAACGCTGATCTCGGCATCCTCAGTGAGCAGCGCGCCGAATAATCGTTCGCCCAGACGCGGCGCCAGCAGTGGAGAATCGCAGGGCACGGTGAGGATGTACCGGGTCGTGGCTTGCTGCATGGCACTCGCCATGCCGGCAAGCGGTCCCGCGTAGTCACCGTCTGCGTCGGCAACCACATCGCAGCCGCCGAGCTCGGCGTACCGTTCCTGATTGCGGTTGGCGTTGATCAGCAGTGCCCCCACCTGTGGCGCGAGTCCCCTGAGGGCATGCACCACCATGGCTTCCCCAGCCACGCGGATGAGTCCCTTGTCCTCACCTCCCATGCGCCGCGCCCGGCCACCGGCCAGCACCACGCCGGTAATATCCTGGCGGGGATAGCACGAAGAAACCCGCTTGGCGTTCATGCTGACAGCCACGGGCAATCAGCGCGCCTCGCCGGCGCTCTGCGCTACCGCATCGCTGGTTCGCGTGCGCGCGGATGCGGGGGCCACGTCCATTTCCAGAAGCCTGCCGTCGGCCAGGTGTAGATGCTGGTCGCCCAGCTGGCCGATGATCTGACGATCGTGGCTCGCTATCACGACCCCCGTGCCTTCCGACACCAACCTGCGAATGAGGAAAAAGCTCTGCTGTCTGGCTTCGCTGTCCATGTTGGTGGTGGGTTCATCGAGAAGCAGCACGGCCGGCGACAGCACCCGGGCGCGGGCCAGCGCCAGGCGCTGGCGCTCGCCGCCGGACAGGTGCCGGGCGTTGCGCGCCGCGAGTGGCGCGAGCCCCGCCCATTCGAGGGCCGTGCCCACGGCGTCGTTTCGTTGGGCGACCGGCACGCCGGCCTTGCGCAGCCCATAAGCGACGTTGTCGGCGACGCTGGTGTCGAACATGTAGGCGTGCTGATGCATGTAGATGCTGTGCTTTCTGAGAGTGGGCCGCGCGCTGGGCCAATCAACGCCGGCGTCGCCGATTTGCACAGTTCCCTTGTCGGGTTTCATCAATCCGGCGGCAATTTTCAACAGAGTGGTTTTGCCGGCGCCGTTTCTGCCGCTCAGGATCGTGCAACTACCGGCCGGCAGCTCGAAGCGCGCGACGTCGAGCAGCGGCTCGCCGCCCATGCGCATCTTCACGCTCGCCAGACAGATCACCGGGCCGTTCAATGGAGCTCACCCTTACCCTGCATGAAAGACAGAACGAAGTTCAGGAATAGTGCCAGAAACAGCAACACCATGCCCAGGGCGATGCCCTGTACGAATTCGCCCTTGCTGGTTTCCAGCGCAATCGCGGTGGGGATATTGCGCGTTACGCCGAGGATGTTTCCGCCCACCATCATGGAGCAGCCCACCTCGGCGATGACGCGGGCGAAGCCAGCGGTCACGGCGGCCAGCAGCGCAAAGCGCACCTCGTACATGATCGTCAGCATCGCCTGCCAGGGCTTGGCGCCGAGGGTGAGGGCCGTCTCCCAGGCATCTCTCTCCGCGGCCTGCAGGGCCGCGTGGCTCATGGCCACCAGCAGTGGGAAGGCGAGCACGATCTGGCCGATGATCATCGCCGCCTGGGTGAACAGCAGCTTGAGATCGCCCATGGGGCCACTGCGGGACAGCAGCAGGTAAACCGTCAGACCGATCACCACGGCCGGCACCGCCATCAGCGAGTTGAAGGCCGCGATCAGCGCCCGGCGCCCCGGAAAGCGCGCGACGGTGAGAACGAAGGCGGCCAGCACAGCGAGCGGCGCGCTCACCAGAATGGCGCGGAGCGATACGCTGAAGGAGATCCCGATGATGTCCCACAGCGCGGGTTCCCCGGAGAACAGCAGGCTCAGCGCCGCCCCTGTTGCCGTCAGGATCTCACCCATGTCTCAATCCCCGGGCAGCAGCAGCGGGTGAAACAGCACCTGGCCGTCAACCGTGTAGCGCGCGATCATTTCCTGGCCCTGGGTCGACGCCAGCCAATCGATGAGCGCCGTGGCTCCCGCATAGTTCACGTGGGGGTGGCGCGCGGGATTGACGGCGATGATCCCATAGGGATTGAACAGCGGCGGATCGCCCTGTAGCAGTAACGCCAGCTCCAGATGGCCCCTGTAGGCGAGCCAGGTGCCGCGATCTGTCAACGTGTAGGCGTCGAGCTCCGACGCCATCTGCAGCACTTTACCCATGCTCAGTCCCGATTCCACGTACCAGGTCCTGTCGGGCTTCACGCCGGCCATCTCCCACAGGGCGAGCTCTTTTTTGTGGGTACCGGAATCGTCGCCACGGGACACGAAGCGGCTGCCGGAGGCCGTGATGCGCTGCAGCGCTTCCGCGACGCTATCGGTGCCGGCTATGTTCGCGGGATCGTCCTCCGGTCCCACGACGACAAAATCGTTGTACATGAACTCGCGCCGGTGGACACCGTGACCTTCTGCTACGAAACGTTGCTCCGCCGGGCGTGCATGCACCATGACCACGTCCACGTCGCCGGCGCGGGCGATGCGCAACGCTTTCCCGGTGCCGACGGCGATGACCTGCACCGCTAAGCCGCTGTGCTTTTCGAAGGCGGGTAACAGGTAGCCCAGCAGACCGGAATTCTCGGTGCTGGTGGTGGTGGCCAGGCGCAGTGGCTGGGCGGATTGGGCGGCCCCGGCGCCGGCCAGCAAGATCCCTGCCGTCAGCAGCAAGCGTCGCATCAGACCGGTTGTTGTCATCGCTCTCGCACTCCGCCGGCGGTGGGCGGCCCCGCCCAAGCTCCCATGGATCACCGCGGCCCCGCGGTCTGCACCGGAGCAGGAACGCAAGATCGGTGCCAGCGGAACCACTGCTTTGCAGATCCTTGGGCTTGTGGCATAAACTGGCCGTTCTGACCCAGTGCCATGGCCCACTGTTGGTGCATTTTGACCCATCGGTAGCCGGCATTCATGACAAAATGGACCGTCCTGGTCATTATTCTCTCTGGCTCGGGGACGGTAGCAGCTGTTCCCCCCTGGGGACCATCGCTTGAACGGGGAGATCCAACGGCATGTCCAGCGTCACCGACGCCAGCAACTGGGTAGCTCCCCTGAAGGGTCAAATGGCGCCCGCCCGGCGCTCCTGGGCCGTGCTGGTGGTGGACGACGAGCCCGGTATGCGCAACTTTCTGCGCAAGGCCCTGGAGCAGGAATGCGCGTTGGTGGAGGTGGCCGACAGCGTCGAGGCTGCCGAGGAGCTGCGCCAGCGCTACCATTTCGACCTGCTCATCGTCGACATCCGGCTGCCCGGCCGCTCGGGCGTGGAGTGGCTGGCGCAGCTGCGCGCCCAGGAGGTGAGTACCGACGTCATCGTCATGACTGCCTATGCGGATCTGGAAACCTCCATCGCGGCCCTGCGGGGCGGCGCCTCGGACTTTTTGCTCAAACCCTTTCCTGTCGAACAGATGATGACCGCGGTGCGGTGTTGCCTGGAGCGCCGGCGCATGGCCCGCGAGAATTTTCTGCTCAAGCGCGAAGTCGAGTCCCACGGCATCGAAGGTATCATCGGCACGAGTCCCGCCATCTCCGACATGTGCGCGGTGGTGAAGCGGGTTGCGCCGGCGGCCTCCACCGTGCTCATCGAGGGTGAGACCGGCACGGGCAAGGAGCTGGTGGCGCGCGCCATCCATGCGTTGAGCGGTCGCGGCGGTCCGTTCGTGCCGGTCAACTGCGGCTCCATTTCGCCGGAGTTGCTGGAGAGCGAGCTCTTCGGCCACACCAAGGGCGCCTTCACCGGCGCCCACTCGAGCCGCGAGGGCCTGTTCAGCTATGCTCGCGACGGCACGCTGTTCCTGGACGAGATCTCCGAGATGTCGCTGGCCATGCAGGCCAAGCTGCTGCGCACCCTGGAAGAGAAATGCGTGCGCCCAGTGGGCGCCGATCGCGAGGTGCCGGTCAACGCGCGGGTCCTCGCCGCCACCAACCGGCAGCTGGCGAGTGAGATGAGTGAAGGAAACTTCCGTGAGGATTTGTTCTATCGTTTGAACGTGCTCGCCATCATGGTGCCGCCGCTGCGCGAGCACCCCGACGACATCCTGGCCCTGGCGGATCATTTCTCGTCGCTGCTGTCCAGGGAACTGGGGGTCGCGCCGCTTCCCTTCACCCACGAGGACATTGCACAGATGCAGGCCTACCCGTGGCCGGGGAACGTGCGCGAGCTCCGCAACGTCATTGAGCGCTCGCTGCTTCTGGGCAAGATTCCCGGTGATTTCTTCACCGCCGCCGCGTCGGCACAGCCAGGCGGCGGGGTGGATGCCGGCAACGGTCTGCCTTTGAGCTGGCGTCTCGACGAGGTCGAGAAACATCATATGTTGCGTGTTCTCGACAGCAACGCCGGCAACAAGTCGCGGGCGGCGCGCTCCCTCGGCGTTTCGCGAAAGACGCTGGAGCGCAAGCTCAAGAGTTGGAGCGAGAGCTGATGCGTGCTCGGCTCGCCGCAATGACGCGGGCCTAGACGCCGGGCCGCCAGAATGCTGTTTTCCATCAAGCGCAAGATCGCCACCAGCCTGCGTTACAAGCTGCTGGTGCTGGTGCTGTTCCCGCTGTTGATGATCGCACTCCTGACCGTGGGTTTCGTCGTCTACTGGAGCCAGGACTTCAGTCAGAATCAGCTTCTGCGCCGGGTGAATACGGACTTGAACGTGGCCCATGCGAGCTTCGTGCGCCTGCAGCGTGACTATCTCAGCCATCTCGAACGCCTGGCCGCCTCCCACGCCTTCTATACGGCATTCGCAAACCGCGATGTGGAGCGTATCCAGGATCAGCTCGCCGTCATGCGCGAGATCACCGGCTTCGATTTCGTCAACGTCACGGATCTGCACGGACGTTGGATCCTCACCCAAAGCCCGGCGACCGTGGGCGCAAGCAAGCTCGGCCTGCTGCACCGCCAGGTGGTCACCTGGGGCACGCCCGGCGTCGATATCGAGATCTACTCGAGCGAGGATCTGGAGAACGAAAACCCGCAACTTTCCGAAGCCGCGCGCATAGCGCTGGTCGAGACACCCCACGCCACGCCCAGCCATCGCACCCTCGAGGATCGCGCCATGGTGATCCGTGTCATCGTGCCGGTGCGCGACCCGAAGGGAACCATGGTGGCGCTCCTGGATGGGGGCGTTGTTTTGAACAACAGTTTCGGTCTGGTAGATGACATCCGCAACCTGGTTTACGGGCCCGAGAGTCTGCCGAAAGGGGGCTTCGGCACCGTGACCTTGTTTCTCGGTGACGTGCGCATCAGCACCAACGTGCCGGTGAGCCCGGGGGAGCGTGCGCTGGGCACCCGCGTTTCGGAGGTGGTGCGCACCAGCGTGCTCGAGCAGGGCAACACCTGGGTTGATTATGCTTTCGTCGTCAACGACTGGTACATATCGGCCTACGAGCCCATCACCGACGCTTATGGCACGCGTGTCGGCATGCTGCACGCCGGTTTCCTGGAGGCACCTTTTCGCCATGCCTACTATCGCACCCTCGGTGCGACGCTGTTGTTGCTTCTGTTTGGCATGCTGATCGCATCGCTGGTGGTGGTGCGCGGAGCCAAAGCCATATTCAAACCCATCGAATCCATCGCCGCCGTGGTGCGCGACATTCGCAAGGGCGAGGACAAGCGCGTGGGTGATCTTGCCAAGGATGACGAGATCGGCGAGTTGGCCACGCAATTCGACGCGACCCTGAATCTGCTCACCCTGCGCAACGATGAGATCCGGCAGGCGGCGGAGCGCCTTGAGAGCAAGGTGGAAGAGCGCACCAGGGAGCTCAAGGAGAAAAACCAACGCCTGCAGGAAACCATCGCCCAGCTCGGCGCGGCGCGCCAGCAGCTGGTGTTGGCGGAGAAGCTCGCCGCGCTGGGCGAGCTCACGGCCGGCGTTGCCCACGAAATCAACAATCCCATCGCCGTCATCCAGGGCAACATGGACGTGCTTCGACAAGAGCTGGGTGAGGACATCGGCCGCGTGCAGGTGGAGGTGGATTTGATCCTCGAGCAAGTCGCGCGCATCCATGCCATCGTCGACAAGCTGCTGCGTTACTCGCGACCTTCCGCGTACGGGGCCGAGCTCCAGGAGGTGGAGCCGAACCGGCTCATCGACGAGACGCTGGTTCTGGTCGAGCACGAGATGTCCGCCAAGCGCTTGCGCGTGGAAACCGACTACCGGGCGACCAACAGCATCACCATCGCTGCCCAGGAGCTACAGCAGGTGCTCGTCAACCTGCTTGTAAATGCCGCCCACGCATCGGAAGCCGGCGGCCGCATCACGGTCAGCACGCGCAACTGTGAGGGCGGCGGAGGCGTCGCCATCCGCATCCGCGACCGGGGCGTCGGCATCACCGCCGCGCATCTGCCGCGCATCTTCGATCCCTTTTTCACCACCAAGCGCGTGGGAGGCACGGGCCTTGGTCTGTCGGTAAGCTACGGGCTGCTGCGGCGCTACGGCGGCGACATCAAGGTGACGTCGGAGCCCGGCAAGGGCACGACATTCGAGGTGCTGCTGCCCGAAAAGCCGGTGTTTCTCGATGATGGGACCCGGGTGTATGCTGCCGAACCCGAGGAGATCGCGTCCACCAGGAGACATTGATGAACGAAGACACCTTCAATCTGGAGATCAGAAAATTCTTGAAGAAGGTCGGTATCACCTCGCAACGGGAGATCGAAGCGGCGGTGCGCAAGGCTATCGAGAGCGGCAATTTGAGCGGCAGCGGCAAGCTGCACGCGACTGTCACGCTACGCGTTCCCGAGGTCGGTATCGAGATTGAGATCGAAGACGAAATCGCGCTGGAGTAGAAGCGGGGCCCCTACGGGGGTGTAGTCCCCTCAGCCCGGGCTCGCCCAGACGAGTTTTCCCACCTCTCCCAGATCATAGCCGCCCAGCGTGGCCGCGATGTCGCGGCTGGCCGGCGTCTTGAGCTCATCCAGGAGGCGCTGGAAAAGGGTGCGGAAGTAAATGCCGCGATAGAGGGCGAAGTCGAAGGCTTCCCATCCCATGGGGACGAAGGCGAGCCCTGCTTCGGTGGCCGCGGAACGCGCACCCGGCGCCACCTGGGCAACACCCATGGAAATGGCGGTGGCTGCTTCGCGCTCGGAGTTGGCGCGCCCGATGACGTTGAGTTCGTCGCTGGATGCGCCATGGTGGGCGAGCATCTCCTGAAAAAAACGCTGTGAGCCGGCCCCGTCCTGGCGCAGCATCCAGGGGCGTTTGGATGACAGCAGCGCAGCCACAGTGCGCGCATCCTCGGCGATCGCGGGCGACACCAGAAGGCCCTGCTCGCGTCGAAAGCCACGCACGATGACCCATTGGTGGTGCTGGGCGAATGCGCTGATGAGAGCCGGATGCCGCAGGTGGCTTTCCTCGGCGGGCCCCCAGTGGATAGTGCAGGCGTCGGCGCGTCCCGAGGCCAGCAACGACAGCCCAAGTCGCGTTCCGGTGGGTGTATAGCTGAACAGCGCGCGCGCCTGCACTTCCACGGCGAGGTTGCCGAGCACCCGGTGCAACAGCGCGTCGTCGCTGCCGGCCAGCATCAGGCGATCGATGAGCACGCCGCCGTGGCTGGACTCCAGCAGCCACTGATCCACGAGCTCGCGGGGGAACAGCCATTTGCCGGTGATCTTGGTGCCGGGGATCTTGCCCTCGCTGGCGAGTGCGTAGACCTTTTTCTCGTTGACCTGCAGATACTCGGCCACCTGGCGCACGCTCAAGAAGCGCAGTCCGGTGATTTGACCGTTCGATTCCGGTGCAGGATTGCGGCGCAAGGGTGTCGGGTTTTTCGCCATCGGCTTCGCGGCTCAAGCCGCGTGCACCGGCGGGCTGGAGCGGCGTTTGCGCGAGCCCGGCGTGCGCCGCGGGCGCGCGTCGAACGCGATCTGATCGGCGCCGTTGAAAACGAGAAAGTGCTTGCCTTTGGCCCGTGCGATCATGATCAGTCCCAGGTCCTG
>SMUX01105681.1_pt1 | contig 18314 bp, 16 predicted proteins | sample 2456431 | NCBI WGS metagenome assembly SMUX01 (sample SAMN11095930, study PRJNA526329) | marine sediment metagenome | biome: Marine sediment; feature: Surficial sediment; material: Deep marine sediment; isolation source: Hadal surficial sediment | place: Pacific Ocean | collected 2014-11 | depth... | reverse complement strand
GTTACTGATGAACACATCTTTTCTTTACCAAGCTAAACTGAGAATTTCGGAGGATAAATTATGGGTCTAAGTGTTGCTATTGCTGGTGCCATTGTTTTATCGGTACTAATGGTAGTGCTGATGACTATGATAGGTTTTGTTGATAATATGTTTACTATAGGAGATGTTTCTAGTCAAATATCCAAAGTTGAAAATACTATTGATAAAACTGACATTAGTTTGGAGACTCTTTTTGCCCAATCTGGGTTACCTACAGTTAATTTCACATTAAACAATGATGACCAAGAAAAACTTTGGAATTTTGAAAAATTTAATGTAATTGTTGAATATGAAGCAGGTTCTGGTCAGTTATTAGAAGTGCTTACCTTTAGTGGTGATTGCTTGGGAGTCAGTCCTTCTGCTGGTAATTGGTGCATTGAAGGAATCTCAGGAGATTTTTTGGATAAGGGAATACTAAATGAGGGTGAGAGTGCAGAAGTCTTTACTCAAGTAAGTCAGAACCTTGTAAACCAAAATGCTCGTGTTACAGTTAGTACAGATAATGGAGTAGTTGCCAAGTTACCAGCGCCAAAAAGAAGTTGGCTTGATGTAGGTCCTGTTCCGCCAGCAACTTGTGAATTTGCAACATATGGTAGGACATTTGTTGATACTGATACTGGTATTGCCTATGTTTGTGATCCATCAAGAGACAAATGGCTATCAATAGAAACAATGGCTCTTTTTGGAGATGAAACCGGTACCTGTAATGATGGTAATAATCCTAATAATGATGGCTCATGTAACGTTGATTGGGGTAATGGATTAGGTCCCAACCTAGGAGAGGCTGATGCACCAGAATTAGGACTTTACGTGCCCTATAATTCTACTATAATTGCTGTCGGTTTCTCTGTTGAAGACACTGAGTGTACTGCAGGAGGTTCATTTGATTTAGAATTTTGGAGTACTGGCAGTAATGCAGTTGATGAACCATATACCTTGGAACAAGAAATTGTAACAGGACTTTCTTCAACACAAGTCTATAATGATAACAATCTAAATGTGGATATTGATGGTGACCAATACACCCTTTGGGGAATTGAAAACAACTGTGCTGGTGGAATCGATATTGAAGATTGGAACATGATAATTTACCTTAAATGGAGACATGACAATCCATAATTACGTGTATTTTTAAGTTGAATTACAGTCGCTAGAATCAAAGAGATCCTTATAACCATAATTTCCATCGCCGCTAGTGTCAACACAGGCACACATTTGACCTGGTAGGCCAGGAGGCTCTTGATAGTAAATTGTTCCTGCAGTTTCAGCTTTACAATCTAAACCTACTGGCTGTGTCGGTTGGGGACTTAGTTTTAAGGTCAACACAAGAATTTCTGTAGTTTCACCACTTCCTTGCGGTCCAGGTGGTCCCTCTGGTCCAGGTGGACCTTGTGGCCCTGGTGTTAACTCCAAACTATCTATCCGTTCTTGTAAATTAGCAATAGATTCTTGTAAGGCAAATATTGCTGCACAAAAAAGCCCTATGATATTAAGATATTTTTTATCTAATTGTTTTGCACATTTGTATTCTAGAGTATTTTTTTCTGCCTTTTTTATTGCCTTTTCAATCTCTTTTTTTGCATCTTCAAGTTCATCAATTAGTTTTTTGGAATCGTTTTTCTTTAAATCGTTAGATTCCACCAAGGCCTTTACCTCACTAATTATTAATTCAATTTCTTCTACAGTTCCACAATCATTCTCAATTAGTTTTTCTACTGATCCAATTAATGACTGACCTTGCTCTTCTGAAAGCTTCTTCTTATCAATGAGTTTGTTTGTTTTTTTAATGAAATCTTCAAGATCTTCCTTACACTCTTTTTCATGGTCATCGTCATCTGCAAATGCAATTTGGTCTAAAGCAACAGTTCCTGTAATCAGAATAGCTGCAAGTCCTAAAATTAGTATTAAATTGGTCACTGAATGAGGCTTGAGATTTTTTAATAAATTACACAAAGTCTAAAAAATCTTAGTTTTACCTCATCTTAAAATAATTAATAAAATTAGAACAGATTCGTTATCATGTAAATATTCGTTCAAATAGGCCAAACACGACCTTATATCGATTTTTCAGTCAGATTCAGTATTGAAATCCATTTCGGATCTAGCTAGTATAGGGCTAGAGCTATTGTTGGAGGTAATGTAATCCATGCCTGGTAAGTTTCAAACAGGAAATGAAGAAGTTGATAGACAATTTGGAGGAAGCTTACCTTTTCCCTCTCTAATGTTAATTGAAGGTGATCACGGTACTGGTAAAAGTGCAATGGTTGCACTTTTCATGCAGGGATTACTTGAGAGTGGAAAAAAAGTTCTCTGTATTACTGAAAACACAGTAAAAGACTATATTGAAAACATGAAAGCAATTACCTACAACTTTTCAACTGCATTTTTACAGAACAGACTTACTATAATGCCACTTCACGTTTATGGAATAAACTGGTCAAAAGAACAATCAGCTTACTTGCTTCCAGTGATTGGTAAATACATTAGCAACAGCTTTAAAGAAATAAATGCTGTAATAATTGATTCACTTTCATTACTTACAGTTTTTGCTGATGAAACAAAAATTCTTGACTTTTTTACACAGTGTAAATATCTTGTAGCTAGTGGAATGTCAATTATTATTACTATTCATCCAAATGATATCTCATCTGATATTGCACAAAGAGTAACAGGTAGTGTAGATGTGTACTTGAAGCTAGGACTAACCAATATTGGTGGTACTGATGTCAAGACAATGAAAATTGTAAAACTCATCGGTGCAGAAGTAAAACCAGAATCTAATTTTGCGTTTGAGGTGGACCAATCTTTTGGAATAAAGGTTGTACCAATATCAACTGCAAACGCATGAGGGTGGAGACATAAAAAATGCCTTTTGATTTTTCGCAGGTCAAAGATCCTAAATTTCTTGAAATTGTAAAGAAAACACCTCATCTCCTAAAATATCTAGAAAATTATTCAGCACAAGGAAATCCTCTGCCAATTTTTACTGAATCTCTAAAACCTGAACACAAAAAGCTCAAAGAACCAAATGTCATATATCCTGTATCAGAACAGTCCTTTATCCACATTAATCCACATACAACTTCTGATGATGGTTATATGGAGTATGTAATCATTGAACCAGAACTTCCTGAAAGGAAAATAATGGATATTGCAGATAGGATGTTTGCAGTAAAGTCAGCTGACATGGATCCACCACAAGAAATTACAGAGAGATACAATATGATTGAAAACTATATCGACAGAAACATCACAATCACTAATGTTCCAGTAGATTATTCTAAAATGACTGATATTTACAAAATAGAGTCCTTGCCAATTTTAAAAAAGGACTTTCCTGGATTCAAGTATCATTTTCTTCAAAAACGTGCAGGAACTGGTCTTTTGGATCCCTTTCTGGCAGATTCTAACCTAGAAGACATTTCAATTATTGGTGCAGGAAATGTGTACGTCATACACAAGTCATTTGGTGCTCTAAAATCTCCACTCTTTTTGGGTCAGGAAGAAATTGACGAATTAATCATCAGTATGTCAGAACAATTTGGAAAAACTGTTTCTCACGCTAAACCAGTAGTTGACGCTAGTCTTCCAGATGGATCCAGAATTAACGTAGTATATGGTAAAGATATTAGCAGAAAAGGAACAAACACAACAATAAGAAAATTTGCAAGTACTCCACTTTCCATAATTCAGATACTGTCTTCTAAAGCATTGGACTTTCGAGAAGCTGCATATCTATGGATGATGCTAAATGAAGGAATGAGCATGTTTATCTGTGGAGAAACTGCATCCGGTAAAACAACATCAGCAATGGCACTTACAGCATTTATTCCATCTAACTGGAAGATTGTAACAATAGAAGATACACCTGAGCTTACATTACCTCATGCCAACTGGATTACTGAAGCTACAAGAGATACAGGTAGTGAACACTCTAGCGTAACTATGTTTGATCTGTTAAAGGCTGCTTTGAGACAGAGACCAAACTACATCATAGTCGGTGAGATCAGAGGCGCAGAAGGTAACATTGCATTTCAAGCCATGCAGACTGGTCACCCAGTAATTAGTACCTTCCACGCAGCAAACATGACATCTCTAGTACAAAGACTTACAAATGATCCAATTAATGTTCCAAAAACTCACATGGAAAACCTAAGCCTTGCTGTATTCCAAGCAGCAGTTCAAGGACCAGGAGGAAAAAGAGTTAGAAGAGTTATTTCAATAAATGAAATTATAGGATATAATCCGGAAGGAAATAACATCATGTTCATTCCAGTTTTTAACTGGGATCCAGGTACTGACACTGTTAAATTCAGAGGAAAAGGAAGTAGTGCATTATTTGTATCAAAACTTTTACAAATGAGAGGTATGGACAAACGAGATGAAGCGCTTCTTTATGATGAACTAGAACTTCGTGCACAAATTCTAGAAAAACTATTGGAAAAAAAAGTCTTCAACTTTTATGATGTATTCGATTCAATATCACATTGTAGAGAAATCGGACTGGAACAATTTTTGAAGGAGCTTGATTCACTTTAATGCAACTATCACTTCTTAAGAAATTTTCATTAAGTGATTTAAAAAAAAATGATGAAAAATTTCTATATTTTGTAACATTACTCTATTCTCTTTCTACTGGTGGAATAGAATCTATAGATCTTGTTAAAACTGCCCAACATACTGGGTATGGAAAATACTCACTAGCATTCAGAGATGCTTATCGCCTTGGAGTTGGTTGGACGTTTGGATTAGCAAAAGCCATAGAAATGGTTGCAATTAAGGTATCTTCAGATAAATCTGATCCACTCAAACAACTTTTGGTAAAATTTGCTCAAGTAGTTAGGCTTGGAGATGTATTAAAAATATTTTTTAAAGCAGAACTCAAGTCTACTCTGCTTTATTTCACTATAGTTTATGAAAGGAAATTAGAAAATCAGAAGCTTTTTCTTGAAATGTTTTACACACTAATGTCTACTGCTGTCTTTATGATTGCAGCAAACTCAATAATGACGATGTTAACAGGCGCTCAATCAGCAGAACTAATTTTGGTTTATTCTCTCTTAGGCGTTACATCTAGCATGAGTATTTTTGTCTTTATAATGTACATGTTATTTCCAAGAGATAAACTTGCATACAGTAATGAAAATGACGAACTTAAATTCAGAATTAAAGTTTACATCTCTGTAGGTGCAGGTGCAGGAATTGCTATAGCTCTTTTGATAAGCGGTGTAGTTCCACTTACCCTAGTTGTTGGTATTTCACTTGCTCCATTATTTTATCCAGGTTTAGTGGCAAGAAAAATGGAAAAGAATATCAAGTATGCTAATGAATGGTATCCCCAATTCATACGTCACTTTGGAGAAATTTTAGCTACTGTTGGTTCTATGGGACAAGCTTTAGATTCAGTAATTAGAAGTGATTTTGGTCCACTTCAAAAACATATTGTTAGTTTAAAAAACAGAATAAAAAATAAAGTAAATCAAAGCATGGGATTTGATTTATTTTCAAGAGATACTGGAAGTGAAATTATTGCTAATGGGAATAAAGTAATTTCTACAGCAATAGACAAAGGCAGTGACATGAATGATTCAGCAGATCAAGTTGCAACTATTACCATTAAATTAAATGAGCTAAGGGCAAAAAGAGAACAAACTGCAAAAACTTTTGAATCAATCATAATTGTATTACACGTCTTAACACTAGCAGTATTTGGAGTAATGAATAAGCTAACATCAATATTTTTTGAATTAATTGGTTCTATTGATGCCACACAAAGCGCATTTGCACTTTCACCAATTGATCCCGTCTTTATGAATCATATGTTACCTATACTAATTCTAATGACATCAGTTCTAAGCTCATTTGCCCTCAAGGTTGCTCAAGGTGGTCTATACAAGACAGTATTTTTCCACATTGCATTATTGGGAGTTCTAGGTTCAATCACAGCCTACGCAATGAATGAATTGTTAGCTGGGTTCCTTGAAGAAAGCATATTGGATATAGGAGCAGTAACTTGATGAAAAATTGAAGAATTCCTTTTTTGTATTCAATCTTAATATAATGATTTGAAAAAAATGTTTGTTCACATTACACACATGTAGGGTTATTGGTTCCAAGAAAAAAATATGATTTGTGAGCAGTATAGGATCTTATTCAGTGAAACTAGGTATACGAAATAAAATTTTAGCTCTAAACTTAGCCATTCTTGTTTCAGTGATCACTGTTAGTAGTTTTACATTAGTTGAAATTGGAAACAATAACAATTCAAATCAATTTCTGATCATAGCCCAAATAATTTTGATTTCAGTAGTTTCTGTAATTCAAGGAATATTGTTTTTGTATCGAAAATCAATTACAAAATCAATTAGCGATGCCGCAACAGTTGTAAAAAGAATTAGTGAAGGTGATCTTAGCGTTCATGTTGAAAAATCTTCCGATAATGACGAAATTGGGAATCTTACAAATTCATTAGAAAAAATGGTCACTAATCTACGTGATCTTGTAAAGGAGGTTCATTATACTTCAAGTAAAGTCGCAAATGATGCCAGTAATATAGCTGCAGGAACTGAACAACTAAACTCAAGTGTTGAGGAAGTTACCTCAACTGTTCAACAGATAGCTGCAGGTTCTCAATCACAGGCATCTGAACTAGCTGAAGCTAAAACCATAGTTGATGAAGTTATGGGTGGAAATTCTAATGATGATTCAACTGCAGCTGATAGAATGTCACGAATAGTAGAACTTTCAAAAAAATCATCAGAGAATATAAAAAATCTTGCAGAAAAAAGTGAACAAATTACCACTGTCGTTGAAGTAATTAGAAATATTGCTGAAAAAACAAATCTTCTTGCATTAAACGCTGCAATTGAGGCAGCAAGAGCAGGAGAATCAGGAAGAGGTTTTGCAGTAGTTGCAGATGAAGTAAGAAGACTTGCTGAAGGATCTGCAAAATCATCTGAAGAGATTGATGAATTAATTAAACAAATCAAAGAAGATATCAACAGTACTGTTAGAAGTATTGATAGTAGCACAGCGGAAATAGATGAAGGACGCTTAGTTGTTGATTCATCTCTAAAAGCCTTATCTAAAATTGGTCATAAGGTACAAGAAGTTGCAGCAGTTGCAGAAGAAAATGCTTTTGCTACAGATCAGGCTTATGCTGCAGTCGAACAACAAACTAATACTACGAAGGAAATTGCATCCTCTAGTCAAATTATGGCTTTAATGGCCAAGGAACTTCTACTAAAAGTTAGTAGATTTAAACTTCCATCAAAAAATTTAGATTCAGCCTCTTCATCTTTTGATTCACAAGACTTAGAAAAAAACAAAAGTAATAAATCAAGTCAAAAATTTTCTCAAGAACAAAAAGATAGCTCTCTAACTGAATTTGATGAAGCTACTAGTTATACTGAACCAGAGGGAAAAGGAATTGAAAGCTGAAGTTACAACATCAGAATCAGTTCAGATAATATCATTTAGCTTAGTTAACGAACTTAATAAAAAAAAAGAAAATTATGGTGTACCAATAGAACAAGTTAAAGAAATTAGATCGTTTGAAAATATTACAAAAGTACCTAAAGCTAAGCATTTTGTTAAGGGAATTATGAATCTTCGAGGAATGATAATTCCCGTAGTTGATGTAAAAAAGAGGTTGGGATTTGGTGAAACTAAAGAATTAAACAAAAATCATAAAATTCTGATTGCAGATGTAAGAGACTCTGTTTATGGTTTGATTGTTGATAATGTTGATCAAGTAATGCAAATTACAATTAAAGATATTGAACCAATACCTCCTGATTCTTTTGAATCACATCATTACATTAAAGGAATTGCTAAAGTAAAAGGAAAATTAATAGTGTTATTAGATATAATAGCACTTTTTGAATTTGAAGAAGATTCAGATAATTCAGATAACCAATTAGAAATTGAAGAACTAAAAACATTCAGAAATAATTCTGAAAAAGAAAATGAAAATATCCAATCCAAAGACTTAGAATCTATAACAGAAAATGACATTCCTGATGTACTAAAGGAGGTTTTCAAAGAGGATGAAGAAAAAAATTCTCTTAAAGAATCAACCTCATAGAAAATTCTTACAAGAAGTGGTTACAAAAAACCATCTTGTTAACACATTCAATGAAAAAAGAGGGTACTAAAAATTATGATGACAAAATCATTAGAAAATCAAATTGATGTTTGGATTGTAAATGATTCTAAATACATGACTACGCTACTTACAGATCTAGTTAGTAATGAGAAAATTCATGTTACAAATACAGCTAGGGATGGTGCTGAAGCCCTTCGTAAATTAGCCATAAAAAAACCAGATGTAATTTTACTGGATTTAGAAATGCCTACAATGGATGGACTTACCTTCATAGAAGAGCTTGTCAAACAAGACAAATTAATTCCAATTATAGTAGTTAGTAGTTTTACTCAGGAAGGTACCAAACTAGTTTTAGATGCATTAGAAAACGGTGCACTTGACTTTGTTCCTGTTTCTCAAGCAAATCCTGAAAATATTGGCGAACTCAAGCAAACTCTTATTTCAAAAATAAAAATTGCAGTAGAAGCAGACCCAAATAAACTAATTATTAAAAATATTGAAAAATTAAAACCTAGAAAAAAGATTGTAACTGCTCCTCAAGCATCAACTAAAGTAGTCATAATTGGATCTTCGACAGGTGGTCCAAATGTTATACAATCTATTTTGTCTTCTCTTCCAAAAGATGTACCAGCTGGAATACTTATCGTACAACATATGCCTAAGGAATTTACTGGTCCATTTGCACGTCGATTAGATGAAAATAGTGACTTGATAGTTAAGGAAGCTGAAGATGGTGATATAATCAAAGATGGAACCGTTTTAGTAGCTCAAGGAGGTTGTCACATGATGGTTTTACCTAATATGAGGGTAAAGCTAATTCATGGACCTAAAAGATTCGGAGTAAGACCTGCAGTAAATATGACAATGGTTTCTGGTTCAGAAGTTTTTGGTTCAAACACCATTGGTATTTTACTTACAGGAATGGGTCATGATGGAGCTTTTGGGATGAAGACTATCAAGAAGCGAGGAGGAAATACAATAGCTCAAGACAGTTCTTCATCAGTAATTTATGGAATGCCAAAAGCAGCAATAGATCTTAACGTTGTGGACCAAACCCTATCAAAAGAAAAAATTGCTAAAGCAATTTTAGAGGAGATCGAAAAACTTGGATGATAATTATCAAGAGATGTACGTCTCTGAGGCACAAGAACATGTAGAAACTATGAATCAAGCATTACTAAAACTTGAAGAAAATCCAAACGGCAGTGAAAATTTGGATCTTATTTTCCGTTCAGCACATACGCTAAAGGGAATGGCAGCTACAATGGGATATGAACAAACTAAGGAATTATGTAGAAACATTGAAAATGTTTTTGAAAAAATAAGGAAAAAAGAGTCTCAACTCACTACAAATCTAGCTAGTGTTCTTTTCAAATGTATTGATGTTATTCAACAAATGATTAATGATGAATCAAAAAAAATTGATATTAAATCATTCCTAAAAATGCTAGAAAATCCAGAAGAAATCGAAAAACAAGATAGTAATGAATCGATGTATGTTACACAATTACCAACTATTCGCGTTAAAATGTCCGAACTTGATTCTCTAGTAAATCTAGTTGGAGAACTGATTATCTCAAAAATGAAATTGGAAAAATCAATTATTAGTAATGATTTTGCACAATCACAACATTCCTTAAATGAGTTAAACCGACTCGTTTCTGATTTACAATATCAATCATTAAAACTTAGATTAGTTCCGATTGAAACGATCTTTAAAAGAGTAGCAAGAGTCGTTCGTGATACGTCAAATACGGTAGGGAAAAAAATTGAATTACAAATGAACGGTGCTAACATTGAACTTGATAGAACCGTATTGGATTCTATAACTGAACCACTTCTTCACATACTTAGAAATTGTATAGATCATGGAATAGAAGTCTCTTCAGAAAGAAAGAAGATAGGAAAACCAGAAAATGGTAACATAAAGCTCACAGCATATAATGTAGCTGACCAAATTGCAATAAAAATTGAAGATGATGGAAAAGGAATTGATGTAGAAAAACTCAAAGCTAAAGCAATTGAAAAAGGAATTATTTCAATTGAAGAATCTGATACAATGTCAGATGAAAAAGCTATAGATCTTCTGGGAACTCCAGGATTATCAACTGCAAATGAAATCACAGATATTTCTGGTCGTGGAGTTGGTATGGATGTTGTAATAAATCGAGTAAGAGAAGTTGGAGGAAATTTTGAAATAACTACAAAGAAAGGTGAGGGAACAACTATGATCCTAACTCTTCCACTTAATGTATCAATTATTGGAGGGTTACTTGTAAATGTCTCTAACGAAAAATATGTTATTCCGTTATCTACAGTAATTACTACCATCAAAGTAGACAACAGTCAAATCAAAAGTATACATGGTGTAGAAGTTATTGAATTACAGGATAAAATTGTACCATTAGTAAGAATTGATAAAATTCTAAAACTTAAACCTACAACTAAACTTGAAAACAAAAATACTACAACGATAATAATTGTAGAAAAAGGAGGAAAATCCTACGGACTTGTTGTAGATTCACTTGAGCGAAATCAGGAAATTGTAGTTAAAAAATTTAGTAACGCATCAGATTCAACAAATGCTTTTACTAATGCCACAATATTGCCAGATGGAAAAGTGGCTTTGATACTGGATCCAGCAATTATAGTCTAGGAAGGAAAAAATGAACAATCAATCAAATCTTCAACCTAATGAAATCAAAAATCTCACCAAAGTAGTGAATCAATATATTGCTTCTAAAACTTCATCGGCTCTCTCAAAATTACTTTCAGAACCGATTAAATACAATGTTATGATTTTAGAAAAAGAATTTTTCAATTTTAGAAATATCAAACTTGCTCCCGATGAAATAAAAATGTGTGCAGTTAAACTATACGGAAAGGGAGATACTCACATTGAGATCTGTTATGCAATTAAAATAAAGTATGCAAAAATGATAGCTTCTAAACTTCTTGGAGAAGAAGAAACTGAAGAAATTACTGAACTTGGTACATCTGCAATACAAGAAGTTGCTAACATTTTGACGGGATCTTTTTTCAATGCAATGTCTTTAGGTACAGGTTATAGATTTGAATTATCTATTCCAGATTATCAACAGGGTAACTTGGAATTATTAGCTAAAGGTTCCGTAGGAAACATACTGAAACCCAAAAAATCAGCAGTAATAGCTGATACTGAACTAATTGGAGAAAAAAGTGGAATAAGAATTCATATGTTAATTATGCAGGAAACAACCAATGTTAGGAAATTATTAAATCAAATAAAAAAATTCAAAAAAACAGAATTTTCTTCACTCGATGATTCCAATTTAAAAATAAATAACTTAGATAATGAAAGCTCAATTTCTGATTTCAACAAATCAGAAATTGATACTGATCTTGAAGATTTGCAAGAAAACGAGGTTGAGAATAAATAATGACATTAGAAGTTTCTATACCTGATCCAGAACTAGAAAAAATAAAAAAACGAGTAATAGATAAAACTGGATTTGATTTGTCATACTTTAAGCCAACATTTCTCTCTAGAAGAATCAGTGTTAGAATGAAGGTATTGAATATTACAAATGGCTCTGAATATGCAGATCTCCTCAAGTCTGAATCTGATGAAATATTATCGCTTTATGATTCCATTTCAATTAATGTAACAAAATTTTTTCGTGATAATCAAGTATGGAATACTTTTTCCAAAAATATAGTTCCAAAATTATTTGATGGTGAGATAAATAAAACCATTCGTATCTGGAGTGCAGGTTGTGCTACAGGAGAAGAACCCTATAGCATTGCTATAATGCTACAAGAGTTTCTTAAGGATAGAAATTATAAAATAAAAATTATTGCAACTGATATAAATTCCCATTTTTTGACAGAAGCAAAAAAAGGTGTTTTTTCTATTAGTGCTTTACAAAATTTAAATTCAAACCTGATTGAAAAATATTTTTCAAATTCAGGCAGAGATCAATACATAGTAAATAAAAAAATTAAAGCTATGATTACATTTCAGCTAGGTGATATAGGTACCCATCCTGTTAGTTATCTTGATGTAGTTTTCTGCCGTAATTTACTGATATATTATAACAGTAATGCACAAGATTTAATCCTCAATAAATTTTATAAAGTAATTAAAGAAAATAAATTCCTTATACTAGGAATGGATGAATCACTTTTAGGAAATAAAAATTCTAAAAACTTTATACCACTATTTCCACGAGAGAGAATTTACCAAAAACGATCTTCAACTGATCAACTTTCTACTTTTATTTCACAAAGAAATCAAAATAAGAAATGAATTAAAACATATTTTTTCAAATACTAAATCAGTCAAGATTTTGATACTAATTTCCAATTTGGATCCAATTTAGGACTAAAATTTCCCTAGTCCTTATGGATAATTTCTGATAAAGTTATTTGGGCTAAAAATGGAGGGGCTATCTAGATTCTCAAAAAATAGGAAAGAGGAAATCATCATCTATCTCTCATTTATTGGAATTATGATAGCTACCACTGGTTCCTACTTTATCTCAAATTATATTTTGGAGGATTAATTTTGAAAAAACAACAAAAAAAGAAACCTTCAGAAAAAACTATTTTATTTTTAATACCAATAATGATCCTTGTAGTCTTACTTGGATCTTTTTTTCTTTATACTACTGCATTTGCTGCTTTAGGAGAACCCAACTTAGAAACTGGAAACGGCCCACGAGGTTTAGGCATTAACGCTTTTACAAATAAAATTTATGTTGCAAATTATCTTTCTGACTCTGTTTCTGTAATTGATGGTAATACTGAGACAATTGAGGCTACTATCCAATTACAAGGGAGCGGATTATTGAGCTTAACTAGTGGTACAGCACAAGTTGCAGTGAATCCTTACTCTGATCTAATTTATGTAACTCAACGACTTGGTGATTCTGTAACTGTAATAGATAGTTCAACAAATACAGTAATTGAAACTATATCAGTTGAAAGCGGTCCGTGGGCAATCACTATTAATCCTAACACCAACAAGATTTACACTACCAATTTGTTTTCAAATACAGTTTCTGTGATTGATGGTTTTACAAATAATGTTACTGCTAGCATTCCTGTTGGACGTGGTGCTTGGGGAATTGCTAATAATCCATTTACTGGAATGATTTATGTTGCAAACAGCTTGTCCAATACCTTATCTGTGATTGATGGTTCAACTGATGCGGTAATAGCTACTATTTCAGTTGATATTGGACCTTGGGGAATTGATGTTAATCCACTTACCAACAAAGTCTATGTAAGTGGTTGGGATTCTGCATTGTTAGCTGTAATTGATGGTTCAACAAACCTAATTGAAGATTTTATTCATGTTGGAACAGGTTCTTGGGGCGTTTCTGTTAATTCATTAACTGATACCATTTATGTCGCAAACGAGAATACTGATTCAATATCTGTAATTGATGGTTCCACGAATTCTGTAATAGAAAACATTCCAGTTGATGTTTCACCAAGAAGTATTGCAGTCCATCCATTTACTAACAAAGTGTACATAACTAACATGTTTACAAATCAAATTTCTGTAGTTGAAGGCAGTGCTGTCTCGATTAATTCAGAGTTTTTTCTGGCATTTTTAGATAAAGTGAATTCAAGCTATAATATTGATCCTGATTTGTTATACCTGATTTTAGAAACTGTTGCTTTAGATTATGACGTAGATGAAGAAACTCTCTCCAATATAGTACAGGGAATAGTGAATAGTTACGATTTGATTGACCAAGATACTCTATTAAGCATAATTCAAAGTCAAGATTTCAGCTACAATTTGAATCCTGAAAACTTGGCAGAAATTTATGAAAATTTCGATTCTGATTTTGAATTAGATCTAGAAAGAATTGATGGAATTATACAAAAAATGCAGGCTAATCAAAATATTGATTCTGAATCAATTTTTTCAATTCTACAACCACTGTTATTAAGCTATGAGCAAATTGATCCACAAACTCTTTCTACAATCATACAACTAATTGATCTAAATAACCAAATTGATTCTCAAACATTAGATTATCTATTGCAAAATATTAATTCAGAAACTCAAGTAGATTCAAATGAATTAGTATCTGCACTAGATGGTTTTGTTTATGATAATCAAGGATTTAGTGGAACAGATATCGACTATGAATCTCTTGCACTTGCATTGTTTAGTGCTTATGAAGATGAGAATTTGGGGCAAAACCTTGGTTCAGAAGATATTCCAGGATGGACAAAAACTCTGGCAGTACATTTTTCAGATGGTCAAATTCAATCATCAGAACTTGAATCAGTAACAGTTGATTGTGGTGCTGAATCATTTAGAGAAAAAATTGATTTTAAAAATTTAGATAACATGTTTGATCTTTGGGCATCATCACTTCCAATATGCGCAATAACACAAATGCCTTAAACTACCAAATCATATTATTCGAAAATTTTTGCTTTATCTAAACCTCATCCATGTCCATAACTATAATTATTTGGATAAAGTAAATATACAATTATAAAAAAAATGTTATCGATAATAATTTTTTAATCATATTGTGACGAGTTTTACTGTATCCATTTTTTTGTTTGTTTGAAAATCATTAGTAATGGTAGCAACTCGCTCTGCTTCTCCATCAATTACGAAAAGCTCCATACATTTGTTACCTTCAATTTTGCTGTGTAGATGAGTAGTAATAAGATCTTCAAAATTATGTTTTATTCCGCTTACAATGTGATCAAATTCATTATTGTGTACAACTAAAAGAATGGCATGTACATTACCTGAAAGTTCGTTTTTTTGTTTTTCTTCAGAAACAAAATTTCTAATTCCTGCTCTAATTGCTTCTGACCTTCCTGAAAATCCCATTGATTTTTTTAATCTATCAAGTTCTGAAAGAATCTCATCATTTAATGAGATTGAAACTATTGGCATTGCTTCAGTTTTTATTAAACATTTTATAAATTTAGTAGTAAAAGTTAATAACTTTTCTTAGATATATTAATAACATCAGGCAGCAATCGTTATGCTAAATCAAGTTCAGGCTGCAATTATTTCCATTGCAATAATAATTCCACTTTCTTCAATTGCAATTTGGAATTCTGCTCAATCTATTCCCTTTTTAGAAACCACATTTCATGATGAAAAAATAATTGCTATCGCATCGTTTTTTCCTCTTTATGATTTCACAAAGATGGTGGGTGGTGAAAAAGTTGATGTATTCTTGTTGATTCCCTTTGGAATTGAACCTCATGATTGGGAACCTACCATACAAGATCTTCAAAGAATTCAACAGGCAGATATCGTAGTAATTAACGGACTAGGTTTTGAAACATGGATTACCGATATTGTTTCGGTAAATTCTGAAATCAAATTTGTTGACACAAGTACAAACATTTCTAAAATTAAGATTAAACAAGAATCCATAGAAAAAGATGGCCGTGATCATGAATCATTTTCAGATCCTCATATATGGTTGGATCCAATTCTTGCAAAAAAACAAATTAAAAATATTGAGAACTCACTAATTAAAATTGATCCTCAAAATAAAGAATTCTATTCAAATAATGCAAATTCCTATAGTAAACAACTTGATTTACTTGATAAAAAAATTAGAAATGAATTATCTACCTGTAAAAAGGATTTCATAGCTTTTCATACTGCTTTTTCATATTTTGCAGATCAATATGGATTGAATCAACATACAGTTATCAAATCTAGTGATCCAAATGTAGAAGCAACATCAAAAAATCTTCATGAAATAATTATTCTGGCTCGAAATCAAGGCATTAAAGTAATTCTTACTGAAGAAGGTGTAGATAGTAGAAATTCTGAGGTTATAGCTAACGAAATTAATGGCAAAGTTCTAGTATTATCTCCATTAGAAATTGGGGATAAAGATACTAACTATTTAGAAAAAATGGAACAAAATCTTTCAAATCTTAAAGAGGCATTATGTACATGAGTGTTGTTGAAATAAAAAACTTAACTGTTCAATATCCATCAGGACGTGCTCTTGATAACATTAGTTTTTCAATTAACGAAAATGATTTCTTAGGTATTATTGGTCCTAATGGTGCAGGCAAATCAACTTTATTTTCTTGTATGCTTGATCTTAATTCAGATTATCAAGGTGAAATCAAATTCTTTGGAAAAAATATACGTAAATCAAAAAAATATCTAAAAGAAATTGGATATGTTCCCCAAAAACCGATTTTTGAGAAGAATTTTCCAGCCACAGTAAAAGAGGTCGTTCGTATGGGCTTGAAAAAGGGTTCAGATGAAAAAAGAGTAGATGATGTTCTTCAAGAAGTTTGGATTCATGAACTTAGTCATAGAAGAATTGGAGAACTATCAGGTGGACAACAACAGAGAGTCTTTATTGCAAAAGCTCTGGTTGGAAATCCAAAAATCCTAATTTTAGATGAACCAGTAACTGGTATTGATAAACAAAGTACAGAATTATTTTACAGCATACTTGGAGATCTTAACAAGAAACAAAACATTACAATAATTTGGTCATCACATGATTTAGACGCTGTTAACAAACTTGCAAATAAAGTTGCATGTCTTGACAGAACACTATTTTTCCATGGTGTTGCTGAAGAATTTTTTGGAAACGAAGACTTGGTTAAACAATATTCTGAAGCTTCCATGCAAAAACATATGCATCATCACGCAGAAACATGACTCTAGAAATTCTTTCTTACGGTTTTATGCAAAGAGCAATAGTATCTGGTATAGCAATTGCTTTACTGTGTTCTGTTGTTGGTTTATTTTTGGTTCTAAGAAGATATTCACTTTTTGGTGATGCTATTGCTCACTCATCATTTGGAGGAATTGCAGCTGGGCTTTTAATTGGAATTTATCCCCTTTGGACAGCTTATGCAGTTTCTTTGTTAAGTGCATTAATAATTACAAGAATTCGCCAAAAATTTGATATTTCAGGAGAAGCAGCAGTTGCAGTTTTGTTATCATCCGGCATCGCAGTAGGATTAATTTTGATAAGCATATCAGGTGGTTTTACTATTGATATTTTCAGTTTCCTTTTTGGAAGTATCTTACTTGTTAGTGTAGAAGACACTATTCTTATCCTAAGTCTCACAGGTGCAATCTTAATTGTAATATTATTGCTCTATAGACAGCTTATCTATTCAACATTTAATGAAGAACAAGCAAAAGTTAGTGGAATTCCTGTTGAGAAAATAAATTATCTTATAGTTTTCATTGCTGGTATAACAGTTGTAACATCAATTCAGCTTGTTGGGATTTTATTAATATCTGCGCTTTTTGTAATTCCTAATGTAACTGCAATAATGTATGGTCGTAGCTTCAAACAAACTGCAATTTTATCAAGTTCTTTTGCAGTATCATCAGTAGTTATTGGAATTTTATTATCTTATGTTTTAGATATAACTCCTGCAGGAACTATTGTTTTAATATCAATAACAATTTTGGCAACAACTATGGGACTTAAATCTCTTGGATTGATGAATCGTTCTAGTTTTACAGTTCAACCAAGGGCAAAGTAGTCGTTCTTACAAAAGATAATTTACTTGTAAATTATTAATTCCCTTAACAAAGAAACTGAATACAATTTTAGAGTATTTTGATTGTCACTTGGTGCAACACGTGTAATCTTGGCAATAATTGCTATGATAAAAAGAAAATAAGAGTGGAAGTTTTTTAGAGTTTTGGAATTACTCTAATTTTTGCGGTAATTGCTATGATGCTTATTATGGATATTCCAAGTATCATCATTGCAATTGTACCAAATTCAGGTACAACTTGAGTTTCTCCCATTTGTCCAATAGGACCAGTCCATGTGGATGGATCATCATCTGGAAGTCCAAAACCAAGGAATTCTATGTCAACATCAACAGGATTATCACCAGATGCTGCAGATGGTAAAGCCATTGTGGTATGACTCATAACACCATCATGGTCATGCACTCCTTGTTCGTCAAGGACTACTTGTCCATCTTGGGTTGCCATTATGTTGTAGTTTACGTGTTTTGTTTCTCCTTCCATCTTTACAAATTCAACGTTGATTGTCATGCTTTCTCCAGCTCCTACAGGTTGTGATTCGATGTTAATCATTACTCCTGCTTCCTCGCCCATTGCTTCACCAACAATTACCATACCAGCCATCCAAGGATGGACCATGCAAAAGTATGGATATTC
>SMUX01021338.1_pt1 | contig 18339 bp, 16 predicted proteins | sample 2456431 | NCBI WGS metagenome assembly SMUX01 (sample SAMN11095930, study PRJNA526329) | marine sediment metagenome | biome: Marine sediment; feature: Surficial sediment; material: Deep marine sediment; isolation source: Hadal surficial sediment | place: Pacific Ocean | collected 2014-11 | depth... | reverse complement strand
CTTCAGGTCCTGGGGGCCGGTCTGGTCGTTGGGTGGAGTCTCTCCCTGTTTTTCTGGCTTAGGCGGGGGAGAACTGCGGCATTCGGTGTGCTCTTGTGCCTCGCGGGTGTGATTGCCGGTTTGATCCTGAGTTTACTCCGAGTTGTTGAGCCGCACCACTCAGCAAAAGCCGTTTCAATGGCCATCGTGGCTCAGGCCAGTGACGGCGATACGGTGATCCACGAGGGATCGCTGGAATATAGCGCCTCCCTGCCTTTTTACACTGGCCGACGAATTGTGGTTTTAAACGGGAATAGAGGTGACCTCGATTTTGCGTCGCGCTTACCGGAGGCCCGTGGCTGGTTCCTGCACACCCAAGAATTTGCCGATGTTTGGGCTGGTTCTGGAAGGGTTTTTCTGGTCACGCAAAAGCCTCTACGGAAAAGCTCGCTTTCCTCAATACCTGCGTCTAGCATCCACCAAATCGGTCAGTATGGCTCAAGGGGCCTTTACTCAAATCAGCCCACAGAAAGGAAAACAATAGCAAATAGAACCTTGAAGATAGGGTAACCCACAGAATAGAAATTAGATGGGTGTAATTTCTATCTTTCCATTTTCTATTAACAGAACTTATGGGGAAAATCGGTGTATGGTTAGCCGGGGCTAAGGGAGCCATTGCTACCACCCTCCTGGTGGGAGCCAGTGCCCTCGCACGCGGGTTGACGAAGCCTCTGGGGCTTGTAACGGAGCTGTCGGAATTCGCGTCACTGGGACTGGTATCGTTGGACCGCCTCGTTTTCGGTGGGTGGGACATCATTTCAACTAGCTCGGTTGAGCGTGCACGTGAACTTGCTTATGCTGACCGCGTGCTTCCAGGAGATCTTGTGGAGTCGGTACGGGGCGAGTTGGAAGCTTTCGATGGGCGAATCTGCTCTGGCTTCATTGCAAATGGAGTTCCTTCCCTATCTTCCTCGGGTTTGGATCACAAAGAGTCGCTTTCGGCTACGGTCAAGAGACTAGAACGTGATTTGGAGCATTTTCGCAACGAGCATAATCTGCAAAACGTTATTGTAGTGAATCTGACGCCGACGGAACCACCCCTGCCAATTGCTCCGGAACACAAGCAACTCGATGCATTCAAAAAACTGATTGCAGAGAACCGGTATTCGCAACTCACTCCAAGCATACTCTATGCATACATCGCGCTAGGCCAGGGTTTGCCTTTTGTCAATTTTACACCGTCGGTAAGCGTGACGCTTCCCGCGCTGTTGGAACTTGCAGAGCTACGCGAGGTCCCGTTTTGCGGAAGCGACGGTAAGACGGGAGAGACCTTGCTGAAGTCCGTCCTGGCACCCCTTTTCCGATCACGCAATCTCGAGGTGCTCTCCTGGGAGGGTTTCAACATCCTCGGTGGTGGTGATGGTGAGGTCCTTAACGATCCAAGTAGCAAGCGTGCCAAAGTCGAAAGCAAGGAACGCGTTCTTGAAGCCGTGCTAGGTTACAAGCCCCACAGTGGGGTCTATATCGGATACGTACCGTCGCTTGGCAACTGGAAGACGGCTTGGGATTTTATTCATTTCCGGGGTTTCCTGGGGACCAAGATGAGTGTTCAGTTTACTTGGCAGGGGTGCGATGCGATTCTAGCAGCCCCACTCGTTCTGGATCTTGTACGCTTGGCGGAATTCGCTCATCGCAACGGAGAAGTGGGTGCGCTCTCCCATCTGGCTTGCTTTTTCAAAAACCCGCAAGGTACCGATGTCCATTCGTTTCCTGACCAGTTCCGTCTCTTGCTGGACTACGTGGAACGGCATGCGTGTAAGGTAAATCATTGATCTTTAGCGAAGTGACGTTGCAGCGGAACCCATTAGCTCCAGCGGTGGTTCAGACCCTCGCGGTCTTGGGAGGGGAGCCAGTTGCTACATCGAGAGATACCCGCCGATGGCCTATCCTGACAAAGGCCGACTATGAGGCGGTTGAACGGGTTCTCGATCGAGGGGTACTGTCAGGACGAGTGGCGCCTGAGATTCGGGCTCTGGAGGAGGAGTTTGCTGCATATGTGGGGGTGCATACTTGTCTTGCCACAAATAGTGGCACGGCCGCTCTTCACATGGCGTTGGCCGCAGCTGGAGTTGGGCCAGGAGATGAGGTGATCGTCCCAGCCCTTACGTTTATTGCTACGGCCCAAGCGGTTCTTCATCAGGGCGCGACCCCTGTTTTCGCAGATATCGATCGGATAACCTACAACCTCGACCCAGCAAGGGTCGCTGACCACATAACCGCGCGGACCAAGGCGGTCATCCCTGTCCATCTACACGGGCTTCCCGCTGAAATGGATCCCATTAACGCCGTTGCGAACCGTTGGGGGCTAACCGTGATCGAAGATGCGGCTCAGGCTCACGGCGCTAGTTACTGTGGACGTCCTGCAGGAACACTAGGGCACATGGCGGCCTTTAGTCTCAACTCCACAAAAAACTTACCCGCGGGCGAGGGTGGACTGTTTGTAACCGACTCACCTGAGCTTGCTGCCAAGGCTGCACAGTTCCGATTCAATGGTGTCAACCCAGATCCCGGTTGGGACCCCGATCATCCTTTGGATGGAAAATCAGACTCCCTTGCAGGGACAAGAGGTTACATGTACCTGCCCACGGAGTTGACAGCAGCTTTAGCGCGATCACAGCTTACAAGATTACAGCTCACAACAGAGCGTAGCAGGGAAAACGCTGCTCGGATTACGGCCCGGCTTGCAAAGCTTGCGGGGATTGAGACACCTGTGGTGCCGGCTGACACCACCCATGTCTTTCACAAGTACCGTGTAAGATTGGATCCTGTGGGAGCTGGTGTTAACATGCCTAGCATCGAATTCCGTGATCTCGTCCTTCATGCGTTACGTGCGGAAGGAGTCGAGGCCGTGATTTGGCAGTCAAGCCCGATACCGTTCCACCCTCTTTTTGGATCCTCAAAACAATTCCCTGAGGCTCAGGCAGCTCTCGATGCATCCTTTATCATCGGATCGCAGTCGTTCCCTCTTTTCGCCCAACCAACGAGCGTTGTTGACGCCTGGGCCGACGCCTTTGAGAAGGTGTGGGCGAACCTCGATCTCCTCGTTGCCTCGGGGTTAACTGAGGAAGGACGATGAATTTTGCGGCCCTATCGGAGGTTATCTTCAAGGTCGGGAGGGGCCGACCCCATCTAACTCTTTCTTTTATTCGTGCGCTTCCACTGTGGCTCATCTATGCGCTGCGAAAGCCCGGGCTCAAGGAGACTTTGCACCGTGCTTCCCACATCTCGTTTTACCGGGAGGAGTTTGCCAAGGCGGGGATCGATGTAAATCGAATTGCCTCTCCCGAGGAGATGGGGACTTTCTTCTTGACTCGGGAAATCGTGAAGAGTCGACCGGAGCTTATTCTCAGCGGCACGCCAGCACTGGCGATTGAGAGTTCAGGAACATCGGGTCACGTGAGCAGGGTCTATCTCGGTCGGGATGAAATGAATTATTATGCTCGTCAGGGAGGGCTTCTTTATGCTCTGTACGATCTCAAGCCGGAAGATCGGCTGTTATGCACCTTTGACCTAAGTTTTGGGCTCGGGGCACTCCTGGTTCAGAATTGGGTCCGCTTTATGCCACTCTTTGCCATGGTGGTAGGACGGGTGGACCCAAAAGAGGCCTACTCCCGTCTCGCTGATTATCAGTTTAACATCATTGTGAGCGATCCCTTCTGGTTGGCTCGCTTGACGGAGATCGCCCGAGAGCAAGGTAAGCCAGCGCCCATAAAACTCATGATTGGAGGCGGTGAGGGGATCTCGGATCGGACGCGATCGGAAATCGAAGAGTTTTGGGGGGCACCGCTATATATGACTTATGCGTCTGCTGAGGCAGCCACGACCCTAGGTTTCGAGTGTCCCGTGCGCAGGGGCTATCACGTGAATGAGTTTGACTTTTTTGTAGAGATCGATAGGCCAGATCCAGAGGGTTATGGGGAGCTAGTCATCACGACGATTACGCGTCGTGTGATGCCCCTTATTCGTTACAGGACTGGAGACGTAGCGAGGTGGCTTGAGGGACGCTGCGACTGCGGACTACCTTTTAGGCGGATTTCCCCCATCTGTGGTCGGGTCGATGAGCAGGTCTCATGTGCCTGGGGTAATATTTATCCTGACTTTTTCGACAAAATCCTTGGTCCCGTTTCCGGGCTGGCAGATGATTGGCAAGTGGCCGTATGCGAAAGATCAGGGAAGCAGACGTTTGAGTTCCGCCTGGAGGTGCAAAACGGCATATCCCATCAGGAGATTAAAGACCGAATTTTTAACCTAATTAAGAGTGAGCATCCTTCTGCATGGCAAACGTACGTGCAGAAACTTGCAGGTGTGGAGTTTAATTTCATTCCGTTAGGAAGTTTGAGAACGGGACAGAAATTGCTCCGACTCGTGGATGAACGACAAAACTCCTAACCATCCAGACCAACTAGCAGGTTGTTGAAAAAAGCTGATTGCAGGCTGGTCAAAAAGATCTCAGATGCGAGGCTTCGACACGAACTCAGCCGAGCGGCGCGCGAAAAATCGACGAGCAGAGGCGTACTTAGGCGATACGTTGGAGCGACTCCGCTTGGAGCGGGAATGATTCCCCAAGCGATCGAGCGCAACTATCCTAAACGCCTGCTTAAGGCAGGCTGGTGGCATATGAGTCTTTTTCAGCAGCCGGCTAGATAAACCAAATCAACCAGAGAGACCTGGCCCGTTTATTGACCTGACAGTACTCGGATGTTCTACTGCCTTACAGTGAAAAATTCACCTAATGTTAATTTTCGGTCCATGTGACCCCCTAATAAACAGGGCCGGATCAACCAATTGGACTATATAGACGAGATAGACCAATCCAAATGTACAAGATCGGAGTCGACCTGGTGGAGGTTGGGAGGTTAGCGCGAGTCTTCGGTGAAAAGCCTGCGCTGCAAGAGAAGGTTTTTACTCCGGAGGAACTCCGCTATTCACGACGTAAGCATTACCCTTTCCAGCACTTTGCGGCTCGGTTTGCCGCCAAAGAGGCGGTTTTTAAGGCACTTGGGTGCGGGTTAAGTGGAGATCTTGATTGGCGGGGTGTGGAGGTGCGGAACCAGCGATCAGGGAAACCCATCCTCCGTCTTTCCGGAACCACCGCGATGAAAGCTAATGATTTGGGCGTGGTAGACTCGTTTGTGTCGATGTCCCACACGGAACAATATGCAATCGCACTTGTTCTCCTTGTTGTGAGGAATTAGTTAATCGTCAACAGCAAATAGCAAATAGTCAATAGTTATTGGTCAATAGTAAACAGTAAAAAGCGATCAGTAAACAGTCAACAGTAATCAGTAAACTCAACGAACTCGGAAACCTCAATATCAAAATAGACTTAATCAACGGAACAGACCAGATAGACGAGATAGACCAATAATTTCGATGGGCAAATCGATTTACCTGATAAATCCAGCGTCTGACTCCCCCGGCTATTTTACTGCAGAAGTGTATGGAGCCTGGGGTTCAGGACCTGCCACAATGATGGCGGATCTTGCCATCCCAACCATTGCCGCTATGGTGCCGAAAGATTTTGATGTGCGGATCTGCGATGAAAGTGTCTGTCCTATTGATTTTGATATGCCTGTCGATTTCGTTGGGATCACCGGCAAAATTAGCCAATGGGGTCGCATGGCAGCAATAGCAGGGGAGTTCAGAAAGCGAGGCAAAACAGTTCTGATCGGAGGTTCATACGCTTCGTTGAGTCCAGAGATTGTTCGTTCTCATTGTGACATCCTCGTGCAGGGGGAAATGGAGAATACTATTCAAGAATTGTTCTCGGACCTCAGAGCCGGTCGTTGGAAAACAGAGTATATTGGAGACCGACCAGACCTTACTAATTCGGTAGTGCCGAATTGGGCCATGTATCCAAATGAAAGAGCGGTTATGGGGGCGGTTCAGACTTCACGGGGATGTCCGTTCGAATGTGAGTTCTGTGACGTCATCCAATACCTTGGGCGGCGTCAAAGGCATAAGAGTGTCTCACAGGTGCTAAGAGAGCTTGACGAGGTATACCGATATGGCCACCGATACATCTTTCTTGCCGACGACAATTTTACTGTTTACCGTGCTCGCACAAAGGAACTATTAGCGGCTTTGCGGAAGTGGAATGTCCGCCAGGAACAAGGTCATGTCCGTTTCGTTACCCAAGTCTCTATCGATGCGGCAAAAGATGAAGATTTACTCAAAAAGTGTAGTGAGGCGGGGCTCACACAAGTTTTCGTCGGTATTGAAACACCCAACGAAGACAGCCTACGAGAAACAAAGAAGCGTCAAAACCTGAAGATAAATCTTGTAGAGCAAATACAGCATTTCCTGGACCATGGCATTTCGGTCACTGGTGGAATGATCGTTGGGTTTGACTCGGATGGTCCTGACATTTTCGAGCGTCAATACCAGTTCGCGATGTCCACACCCATCCCGATTTTCAGTGTAGGAGCGTTAGTTGCGCCTGCACAGACGCCGCTTTATGCGAGAATGATCAAAGAGGGTCGCATAGTTTCTAGTGGTTCAGAGGTTGCTGCCGCGCCCTGGAGCACAAACATCGTCCCGCGCCAACTTACGTCTGAACAGTTGTTGCATGGGATGAAGTGGCTATGTAATAGTCTATATCAGCCTTCTGCCTTCGGGGAGCGAGTTTTGCGGTTTATTGATAGCTTAGGTAGGCGGCAAGATCCACAACAGGCCGAAGGAATATGGCAGGCTCGCAGTCTTCGCACGATTGAGTCTGAGAGCATGGATCTTTTGTCAAATTTGATTCGGCTGGGTCCAGGCGAGCAAGTGATGTGGACAAGGATCCGCAAAGGAATTTCCCGAAAGCCTGAGTCTGCGGAGTTTGTGATCCCAATGCTAGTTCAATACCTGCAAATCCGCTACATGTACGAGCATGGCCATTTTTGGGATTCTCACTTACCTTCCGAACTCCCGTATACTTTGATTCGGGAAAATAGCCTTGCTAACGGCGACCATCCATGAATATCAATCTTTCAGGAAAGGTAGCCCTGGTTACCGGTGCTTCTCGGGGTATTGGAAGGTGTATTGCTCTTGCTTTCGTGGGAGCTGGTGCTGCGGTCGTTGTCAATTATCGAGACAATGAGGCCTTGGCGGATCAAGTAGTTCAGGAAATTAAAGGTGCAGGTGGTGAGGCTCTTTCTTGGTGCGCCGATGTTGGAGATGCAAATCAAGCCAAAACCATGGTAGAGGGAGTGGAGTCACACTTTGGCCACCTTGATATTTTGGTCAATAACGCCGGGATTGTCAGGGACTTGTTACTTTTGCAAATGGAGGAAAATGATTGGCAGGATGTCCTAAGAGTCAATTTGGGGGGTACCTACAATTGTTCTAGGTCTGTTGCAGAGGCGATGGTAATGAGGCGCTGGGGAAGAATAATTAATTTGAGTTCAATCGTAGGGGCCACGGGGAAAAAAGGGCAAACCAATTATGCAGCATCTAAAGGCGCAATCAATGCATTTACCTGTAGTCTAGCTTCCGAATTGGGTTCCAAAGCGATCACGGTTAATGCCATCGCCCCAGGACTGATCAGGACCGACATGACCGAAGCGATTCTTCCCTTGGCCGAGGAATTCGTACGTGACAGAATCGCGCTTCGTCGGGCGGGCAAGCCGGAGGATGTGGCCTCGCTGGCAGTCTTTTTGGCCTCAGAAGAAGCAAGCTACATTACGGGTCAGGTAATTACAGTGGATGGTGGGATATTTTAGTCAATAGTTATTGGTCAATAGCAAATAGTAAACAGTAAGAGCCAAAATAACCAAATAAACTTAAATAACTAGACAAACCAAATCAACCCAACAAACCCAATGAACCAGATGGACCCAACAAACTCTATGAACCCAACAAACCCAAAGAACTAAACAAACTAGAGGAACTAAATAGACCAAATTTGACGAGGCAAAAGGCGCAGGGTCCGGACCAGATAGGGAGGTTACCAATGAATCAGGAAGCAGAAAATCTTAATAGGAGTTGGACGAGGGATGAGGTTGAGAAGACCCTCACGGAAATTCTCGTGGATGCGTTAGATCTTGACGAAAGCAAAGTTGTGCCTTCTGCATCCCTGGTACACGACCTGGGAGCTGAGTCCATCGATATTCTAGATATAGGATTTAGGGTCCAGCAGACGTTTGGCGTTGAGCTTCCCAATAAATCCATTCAAGAAAAGGTAGTGCGCTGGAGAAATCTTTCAGAATTACGCGAAATCCTCGAGGAACGCTATGGGGCTAGAATCTCACCTGAAGATATCAGGCAATTTCTAACCATGGGGATCCCAGGAGTTCTTGGTTGGCTTAAAGAAAGACAGGGTATCACAGTAAACAACGGTGACGCTGAGGTGCTCGCTGGCGAACTGGCAGACAGGCTAGCCCATGAAATGGAGGCCATCGGGTTTAGAGGAGGCCTCATCCATCAGGACGGGGTCAAAGAGCTTTTCTTGGAAAATTTGAGTTCACCAAAGGTCGTCGAAGCGATGCTACGACTCTTCAGTGTTGGCACGCTGGTAGACTTCATTGCGGAACGAGTCAATGGCAAGCAGTAAAAAGCGATCAGTAAACAGTCAACAGTAATCAGTAAACTCAACGAACTCGAAAGCCTCAATAACGAAATAGACTTAATCAACGGAACAAACCAGACCAACGAGATCGACCAAATAGACGAAACAGACCAGATAGACGAGATAAACCAAATGAACCAAACAAACCAAACAAACCGATCAACCAGATAAACCCAACAAACCCTATAAACTCAATAAACTCAAGAAACTCAATGACAAAGCTTCCCAGCCTTCTAGCATCCTAGCTTTTTATCAATTGACGAATAACGATTGACGATGGGGCCAGATGGAAGGTCGTACTGTACTGATAACGGGTGGATCACGGGGCATTGGAAGGGCCATCTCCCTTCGATTTGCTAAGGCCGAAGCTCAAGTTTTTATAAACTTTTTCCAAAACCGGACGGCTGCTGAAAAGACCGCGGAGGATGTGTCATCCTTGGGAGCCCGAGTTTATTTACATCAGGCAGATCTCAAGGATGAGGAGCAGATTCGACGAATGTTTAATGAAGTCCAGCGTCAATTTGGAGGGCTTGATGTTTTGGTTCACAGTGCTGCCGCGGGTGTCCTTCGGTCCGTAACGGAGCTAAGTGCAAAACACTGGGACTGGGTCATGAACACCAATGCTCGGTCCCTTCTTCTCTGCGCACGGGAAGGAGGGGCCATGATGCATGAAGGTGGCAGAATTATCTCCCTTTCAAGCCTCGGTTCCGGTCGAGTCATTCCTCAGTACAGTTCTATTGGAGTTTCCAAAGCTGCGCTGGAAAGCCTGACTCGCTATTTGGCCGTTGAATTTGCTCCAAGAGGAATCAGTGTCAATACCGTCTCTGCGGGTGCGGTTGCAACCGAAGTCTGGGATTTAGTTCCTGACGGACGAGAGGTTTTGGACAAGGTAAGTGCCCGAACTCCCTCGGGTCGCCTGCCCACGCCTGATGACATAGCCGATATTGTATTCTTTCTGTCGAGTCCCCCTGCGCAAATGATTCAGGGACAGGTAATCGTAGTAGATGGCGGGTACTCCCTCCTAGCCTAGCCCCTCCGATAGTTTCCTTCCGCACATAGCCGGCGTTACCAAGTCATTCGGCATCTGTCGTCAGCTCGCGCCCCCGCCTTAAAAACTCCTAGCTAGATCTGCTGCACGCCACCACCCATTCGCTACAAGCTAAGAAACATGAGGTATCGATTCATCGATCGTGTTGTCGAGTTTAAGAAGGGGGAGGGGTCAAAGCTCATAACTGTAAAGGCCTTTCCGGAGTCTCATGAGTTTATCGAAGGGCATCCACATAGACCAGGTGAGGTGCCTAATTGTCTTGTCCTTGAAACACTCGCCACATCAGCGGTTCATCTGGTTTTTTCTCACACGTCCGAACAGTTTGTCGGGTTGCTTTTAAAAGTTGACGAAGCGGAAATCTTTTCACCAGTTTATGCGGGAGATGAGGTCTTGGTTCATACAGAACTTCTCGCCTTTCAACCGAAGACCGATGAGGCAATTGGCCTTGCCCGGACACGGGGAAACGTTTTTGTGAAGGATCGGCAGGTGGCCAAAGCCCAACTAGTACTCCTATGTTTCCCGCGGAATGGTTTTGAAGGATCGCTTCCCTGGTAGAATGCAGACACATCGTAAAGTAATGATTACGGGGCGGGGGATCGTCTCACCGCTGGGCGTGGGGCTTCAGGCCCATGCCGAAGGACTTCTAACTGGCCGCTCGGCAATCTCAAGGTTAGAGACGCTCTCTTCCCTTGGAGTTTCTCTGTCGGCCGCTGGAGAGGTTCCTGAGGGAGATCTGGTCGAGTTTGTTCATCGGATTCCGAGAAAACAGACAAAGCTTATGAATAGGGCAGGTGTCCTAGCTGGAGTCGCATCGGCGTTTGCCGTGGAAGAAGCGGGCTTGGGACTGGTCGAAATGGATCCAACCCGTTCAGGTATTTTTCTTGCCTCGTGGTTTACTGCCTATGAGTTACCCTCCTTCATCAGGTACCTTGGAAAAACAGAATCGGAGAAAGAGCCACATAGGTTGGATGATGTAAAGGCCAACCGAAATTGGATCGAAGGCATGAATCCTGTGGATTATTCACTTAAGGTTCTTCCCAACCTCACGGCAGGCCACCTTGCGATTTTACACCAAGCCCAGGGGCATTCTCGGTTGATCGTTGATGGCTGGCGGGGAGGGCTCTTAGCCGTCGCCCAGGCAGCAGAGGCCATCCGCTATGGCGAGCTGGATGTGGTCGTGGCAGGAGGGGCCGAAGCATCTTTGGAAGAGGGAATACTGTGTGACCTTGCAACCTTTGAAGTTATGGCTAAAGACGGCAAAGATCCGGATCGAGCTTGCCGTCCTTTCGATGTTGGTCGGGGTGGAAGTGTCATCGGGGAAGGTGCTGGTTTCGTGGTTCTTGAGGAGAGGGATCATGCCCTGAAGCGAGGTGCCACTATTTATGGAAAGGTCACCGGATCAGCATCATCGGCACCGGGCAAGGGAGCTAAGAGGGAAGAAGCTCTTATTCGATCGATGAACAAGGCCATGGCGGATGCGAATATAAGCCCCGATGAAATCGACCTAATTCATGCCAACGGTGACTCAACTGTTGTAAACGACCGTGCCGAGTTTTTAGCCATCAGTAGTGTCTTTGGGTCGCGGGCGCCTCACATACCTGTCACTGCAACGAAATCTCTTCATGGCCATCTACTGTCAGCAGCTGGTGCCGTAGAGCTTATCAGTTCATTGATCATGCTTGAGGAGGGCGTCATTTCGCCGATTGCGAACTGCGACAGCCCGGATCCTGAGTGTAATTTAGATCTTGTCCGGGATCGGCGAAGGGAGAATCAGGGGATGAGTACGGTTCTCCTCAATGCCGTGGGGCTGTTCGGCGAAGCAGCGAGTCTGGTAATCCAGAGATAGAGTAATGCGATTTATCCTCGTTGATCGGATTGAAGAGCTCAAGAAGGGCGAGCACGCAATTCTTGTAAAGAATGTCAGTCAAACTGAGGATTACTTTACCGACCACTTTCCAGGATACCCGGTGGTTCCTGGCTCCATTATTCTCGGGAGCTTCGAGCAAGGGGCAGAAATCCTTCTAGGGGTGAGCTTCGATTTTTCTCGCCGCGTGGTGTTAAAGAGACTGTCCAGGGTGAGCATGAGGCATTTTGTGCTGCCAGGCGATCAAATGAGGATTTGTCTAACTATCGACTCTACTACACCAAATTGCGTTAAGGCCGTGGCTTGGGTCCAAGAAAAACGGGTAGCAGACGCCAGGCTTGAATTTAGTGTTGAGAGCCCAGATGGGGATCCTAGGGCTCAGGAGGCCTGTGATCGTCTTAAGGCCTTATATCATCTCCTTACGGCCAACCCTCTCGGAAAAGTATGGGAAGTTTGGGGAAGACAGGGCTAAAACTGAGGATCGGATGTCAACCGGAGCAAAAGGGCGTCGTAAGGTTGTGATCACAGGAATGGGTCTTGTTACCCCTTTCGGGATAGGAGTGGAACCCTACTGGCAATCTGTTTGTGGGGGGAAATCTGGGGTCTCACTGCTAACTCACTTCAACCCCGAAGGGCTGCCATGCAGGTTTGGTGGATATCTCAAAGATGGGGATCCTGCCATGGATCTGCCTCTGCCGGGAGAGTGTGGGCAAGAACCACGATTTGTACGCTTTGCCTTGGCGGCGACCCAGATGGCCGCAAATGAGTCAGGGTGGATGGATTCCTTGGATCTCGAACGCCTCGGTGTTTTCATGGGGACAAGTGGAGAGCGACCCAGTCTCGCTCATTTTGCCAAGATTGTCTATGAGGCTCGAGGCAAAAATAATGAGATTGATCTACATAAATTCGTGCGGATTTGGGGCGCTAGAATGGGGGGGGCGATTCAGCGATTTCTGCCCCAATATGCGGCCGTGCGAATCGCTCACGAGTTGGGAATCTTAGGTCCGGTGACAACCTTTAACACGGCATGCACGTCATCGGCTCATGCCATTGGTGAAGCTATGAGGGCAGTGCAGCGCGGCACCGTTGATCTGGCCATCGCAGGTGGCTCAGAATGCCTTGTATCGCAGATCGGTTTTCACATATTTTCACCGCTAGGGGTTCTTTCCAGCAGGAACGAGTCCCCGGAGAAGGCAAGTCGGCCCTTCGATGCGGGGCGGGATGGATTTGTCCTAGGAGAAGGTGCGGGAATCCTCATGTTAGAGGAAATGGAATCTGCCCTCCAGAGGGGAGCCTTAATTCTCGCTGAACTTGCCGGGTATGGCACTTCCTGTGATGCCTATCGGATAACCGATGAGGCACCGGATGGTCGTGGTGCCATTGGGGCCATGCAAAAAGCGCTGGAGGATGCATCCGTATCACCAAATGATATTAACTACATCAACGCCCACGGTACTTCGACCTCCATGAATGACCGGGTGGAAACGCAAGCGATCAAATCGGTATTTGGTGGGCATGCATATAAGATACCTGTCAGTTCCACCAAATCGATGATCGGTCATGCCATATCCGCCGCCGGGGCGATAGAGCTTATTACCTGCGTGCTAGCACTCAGGAATCAGGTCATTCCACCGACCATCAACTATGAATCTCCTGACCCGGATTGTGACCTTGATTATGTTCCCAACGAGGCCAGGCAGGCCTGTGTGGACGCCGCGATGTCAAACTCCTTTGGGTTCGGTGGACATAACGACTGTCTCGTGGTAAAAACTTTTCACCCCTAGGATACCCGATGGACGATCAAAGCGCTCTTGCCAGGAAGAGAGAAGTTCCCAATATTGAGGCGAGTCCAGTCCAACTGTCCGTTGTCATTCCAGTTTTTAATGAGACGGATTCCGTTGAGTTTCTTCATCGCCGCCTGTCCGAGACTCTCGCAGCCATCGGAAAGTCATACGAAGTAATCTATGTGGATGATGGGAGCACCGATGGCAGCGATAAGAAGCTGGGAGAGCTCTACCGAAATGATCCTAGGATGACCGTGATCCGCTTTAACCGTAACTATGGGCAGCATGCAGCGGTCATAGCTGGATTTGAACGGTCTCAGGGAGACATCGTAGTAACTCTTGACGCTGATTTGCAGAACCCCCCGGAGGAGATCCCCAAGCTTTTAGCCAAGCTTGAAGAGGGTTACGATGTGGTTGGTGGGTGGAGAGAGGGGCGTCAGGATTCTGGTGTCCGTCGAGTCCTCTCATTCTTGGTCAATCGGGTTTCCTCTCTCATAGTCGGTGTGAAAATGAAAGACTATGGTTGTATGCTTCGCGCGTATCGGCGGCCTGTGGTAAAGCGCATCTGTGAGTGTCAGGAAATGGCGAGTTTCATCCCCGCTCTCGCCAATGCCTTTGCTGGGTCTGTGGCTGAGATCTCGGTGTCCCACTCAGCACGGGAGACAGGTCGTTCCAAGTATGGTGCTTTTCGCCTCATGCGTTTAAATTTCGATCTCCTTACAGGGTTCTCACTACTTCCGATCCAGGTGGTGAGTTTTGCAGGAATATTAATCTCCTTTGCCGGACTTGGGTTTGCGGCGTTTCTGTTTATCCGACGATTCATCGTTGGTCCAGAGGTGGAAGGGGTCTTTACGCTGTTTGCGATCCTATTCTTTTTTGTCGGTCTTCAGATTTTGGCCCTAGGACTCATTGGAGAGTACATTGGGCGGATTTACATGGAGGTCCGCCGGCGACCGCGGTATATCATCAAAGAAACGTGGGAATAATTATCAGATAGCAAGCAGTATGCAGCTAGCAGTAGGCAGTAGGCAGCAAGCAGAGGCCAGAAGTCAGATGCCAGCCGTATCACTGATCTCCGACCTCTGATTGCTGACGTCCGATCCCTTGGACTAGAACAACCAAATAGACCAAATCAACCAGGAAAACTAGGTAAACCAAACAAACCAAAGAAACTGATCAACCAGATAAACCCAACAAACCCTATAAACTCAATGTCAAAGTTTCCCAGCGTTCTAGCATCCTAGCTTTTTATCTATTGACGAATAACGATTAACTAATTACGAACCATTGGAGGCAATTGAAAGAGTGAAGGTACTGATTACAGGCGGGGCCGGCTTTCTTGGATCGCATCTCACGGACGCCTTTCTAGCACAGGGCGATGAAGTTACGATCCTTGACGTGGCCTCCGATCTCAAGGTGCAGCACAACATTGGCAATCCGAGGTTTAGGCTCGTTCGTGATTCGGTCCTCAATCGTGATATCCTGGAAAGCCTCATTACCTGGTGCGATTATGTTTATCACTTGGCGGCGGTGGTCGGTGTGGAGCACTATGTAGGCGACCCCTATCAGGTATTGAACATCAACGTCAACGGGACTCAAACGGTCCTCAATGTAGCCTTTAAACTGCAAAAAAAAGTCATCTTCAGCTCCACCTCTGAGGTCTATGGGAGAAACTTGGCAGTTCCATTTCACGAGGAAAGTGACCGGCTCATGGGATCAACGCGCATTGATCGATGGTGCTACGCAACATCCAAAGCCGTGGGTGAACACTTCTGTTTTGCCTTTCACAAGCTGGGTCTGCCGGTGGTTGTCCTCAGGTATTTTAACGTGTATGGACCCCGGCTTGATCAGGTGGATGTGGGTCGGGTGATCAGTATCTTCCTTGGACAGTTAACGCGTGGAGACCCCCTCACGGTGATTGGGAATGGAGAGCAGACGCGCAGCTTTACCTATGTGGACGATGCCATTAAAGCCACCATGGCTGCAGGAACCACTGATAAGGCAGTGGGAAGGGCAATCAATGTGGGTTCGGATCGGGAATTTTCCATCAAGGAATTGGCCGAGATGATGATTCGGATTTCCGGTTCCCAATCGACCCTCAGGTTTGTCTCTCAAGAGTCGGTATACGGTCCGAGCTATGAGGACATTCCGCGCCGAGTTCCCGACGTGCGATTGATGAAAGAAATCCTGCAGGTCGATGCTAAAGTGCCCCTTGAGGAGGGGTTAAGGCAGACCCTCGAGTGGTATCGCAACGGTCATCATAAATAGTGAATAACCAACAGTGAGTCGTTGTTTAAGTTAGTTTGGTCGATTTAGTCTGTCTGGTCTATCTCGTCTATCTGGTTTATCACGTCTATCTGGTCTGTTTCGTCTATTTGGTCGATCTCGTTGGTCTGGTTTGTTGGGTCTATCTAGTTTGTTCCGTTGATTAAGTCTATTTCGTTATTGAGGTTTCCGAGTTCGTTGAGTTTACTGATTACTGTTTACTGATCGCTTTTTACTGTTTACCATTGACCAATGACTATTTACTATTGACTGGTTTCGCATGCAACTTGGACTGAGGATCGATGTAGATACAAGGCTTGGCTTGCAGGAAGGGGTTCCCCGGCTGCTTGAGCTATTCAGGCGCTACTCGGTGTGGGCGAGCTTCTTTGTAACCTTTGGACCCGATCATTCGGGCCGAGCGATCAGACGGATTTTTCGCCCGTCCTTTATAGCCAAAATGTGGCGTACCAACCCATTTCGGTTATATGGATTCAAGACGCTCTTGGCTGGGACCTTGCTCCCATCTCTCCCAGTGGGGGAGGGAGAACCGGCGCTTCTGAAAGACATTGTAGCTGAGGGGCACGAATTGGGTATTCACGGATATGATCATGTTCGCTGGCAGGACCAACTGGACGGAATGGAGGAGGCGGAGATTGAGACGGAACTGACCAAGGCCCTCGATGCCTGTGAACGGATCGTTGGATCTCGTCCTGTGGGCTCAGCGGCGCCCGGTTGGAGGTGTACGCCCTTGTCCCTTGCGGTTCAAGATAAGTTTACTTTCCTCTATGCCAGCGATGTTCGTGGAAGTTCAGCATTCTTGCCGGCTCACAACGGATTATCGTTCACCACCCTTCAACTCCCAACTACTCTGCCCACCGTAGATGAATTATTGGGAAGAGAGAGCGACATCAATGGCTGCCTCTTGTCTCATCTCAAGAATGGACTCAATCTACACACCATCCACGCTGAGGTGGAAGGGCGTTCTTACATCACGCTTTTTGAAAAATTCATGGAAGAAGTTATCCAGCGTAAGATTAGCATTGTGCGCCTCCGCGAACTTGCGGAGATGATCCTGAGTGGAGAATCTGCCAAGCCTCTCCGAATTTCAGTGGTTCGAGACACTGTTCCTGGGCGGAGTGGCTGGGTGGCCTGCCAGGGGTCTCCTGTGCAGTCGGGTTCTTAGAGTCGACTGGCAAAAAGGGATAAAAATGGCTAATAACGACGCCTCACTGCTGGAAAAGATCAAGGAGAAAAAGGCTAAGATCGCGATTTTAGGTCTGGGCTATGTAGGGCTTCCCTTAGCGGTTCGGTTTGCCGAAGTTGGTTTTCCGGTTTTAGGGATTGATGTCGATGAGGCCAAGGTGGCTCAGTTGAAGAAAGGCGCCTCATACATCGATGGGGTTTCAATCAATGACTCCCTTCTTGAGACCATCCAATGTTCCACGGACTCTTCCCTTTTACATCAGGCAGATGCAGCGATCATCTGTGTCCCCACGCCGCTTAGTAAGACAAGAGACCCGGACCTTTCTTTCGTATTGGAGGCTGCTCGTGTGGTGGCGGGTCAGCTCCAGGCCGGTAAGCTTGTGATCCTTGAAAGCACCACTTATCCCGGAACGACCCGGGAACTCCTTCTCCCTGCTTTGGAAGAGACCGGTCTCAAAGTCGGTAGCGGGTTTTTCCTCGGTTATTCCCCAGAGCGGATCGATCCCGGTAACAAATCATTCAATCTTGTGAACACCCCTAAGGTGGTAGCGGGGGTGACTAAGACCTGTCTGAAGCTGACGGAGGCCCTTTACAGTCAGATCGTGGATCGGGTTGTTCCCGTTAGTAGCACGGACTCAGCTGAGATGGTCAAGCTCCTAGAGAACATCTTTCGAAGCGTGAACATTGGCCTGGTAAACGAGTTTACCCTGATGTGTCATCGTTTAGGTATCGACGTTTGGGAAGTAATCGAAGCTGCGGCGAGCAAACCCTTTGGTTTTTTGCCCTTTTATCCGGGTCCCGGCCTGGGGGGCCACTGCATCCCGGTGGATCCCCACTACCTTTCGTGGAAGCTGAGGCTCTTTGCCTATAAGGCCCGATTTATCGAGTTAGCGGATGAAATTAACCGGGAGATGCCCCATTTTGTTGTGGACAAGGTGGTGGAGGCACTGAACGGCCGGCGCCGGAGTGTGAATGGCTCCAAAATCATGATTTTGGGCGTGGGCTACAAAAAGGATTCCAGTGATATCCGGGAATCTCCGGCACTGGATGTGATGGAACTCCTCTTTCGGAAAGGGGGGGAAGTTTTTTACCATGACCCCTATATTCCAACGCTTTCCTTTGATGGTCGAACCATGACTTGCAAGCCGTTTAACCCAGATTTTCTCTCTGCATGTGACGCTGTGGTTATTTTGGCAGATCATTCCCAGTTTGACCCTCAGGAAATTGTCGATGCCTCCCGCCTGGTGGTCGATGCGAGAAACTTTACGCGGGGTATTGAATCTGACAAGATTGTAAGGCTTTAGTCGTCCTAAACTAAGATTTTCTTTGACATAGAACAAGGCGCCTTGCTAGGCCTCCTGGTGTAACTCCAGGAGGCCTTTTTTTTGCCCGCCGGCGCAGAAAGCCACAGCGGTAAATCCGTGGATAGATACAAGGCGGGTAACCTTCCATGGCCTTGGCGAAGGAGGGTAGGCGTCGACAGATTCCGCCGAAGTCAATTGAGGGCCACGGCTGTAGAGCCGGCGGCTCCACAAAGGAGGGAACCCCATGAACCTTAATGTCTGGCAATGGCGACTCTTGGTGG
>SMUX01109952.1_pt1 | contig 18413 bp, 14 predicted proteins | sample 2456431 | NCBI WGS metagenome assembly SMUX01 (sample SAMN11095930, study PRJNA526329) | marine sediment metagenome | biome: Marine sediment; feature: Surficial sediment; material: Deep marine sediment; isolation source: Hadal surficial sediment | place: Pacific Ocean | collected 2014-11 | depth... | reverse complement strand
GGTCATGTATTACGGGCTGGCCATCGTCGGCAACAACTCGGTGCTGCCGCAAAGCCCCCTTTACAAGCCCGAATACCGCGATAGCTGGGCCGAGTACGATCTCAAGCGGGCCAACGCGCGGCTCGACGAGATGGGTCTGACGAAAAAGGGTTCCGACGGTATCCGCTTGCTGCCCAACGGCCAGCCGATGAATCTGATCGTCGAAACCGCAAGCCTGTCCTCGGAACAGGCGGACCTGCTGGAACTGGTGCGCGATACCTGGCGCAAAGTCGGCATCAAGCTGTTCACCAAGCCGAGCCAGCGCGAGGTGTTTCGCAATCGGGTGATGTCCGGCGAGACCCTGGTGTCGATCTGGAGCGGCCTCGACTATGGGTTGGCGAACCCCTTGACGGACCCGGCCGAACTCGCGCCGTCGAACCAGTATCAGCTGCAATGGCCGAAATGGGGACGCTACTACGAGACCGGCGGTAAAGCCGGCACGGAGCCGGATCTTCCGGCGGCGAAGGAGCTTGTGGAGCTCCACCGGGCCTGGCTGGGTACGGCGAGTGCGAAACGGCGGGAGGAAATATGGCGCCGGATGCTGGAAATCCACGCGCGAGAGGTGTTCACCATCGGCCTCATCGGCGGGGTGCCTCAGCCGGTCGTGGTCGACAACAAGCTGAAGAATGTGCCGGAGAAAGGTATCTACAGTTGGAGCCCGACGGCCTATTTCGGCGTCTACAAACCGGACAGCTTCTGGTTCGAGGCGGGCTGAGGCGCCGCCAAGGCGGCTATCGTCGGTGTCGAATGCGGACCCGCCTGCCTTCGGGTCGCTTTTGCCTTCGATGGCTCTGGTTCTTGTTGATAGGCGCGCGCTGAATGTCTTCTGTTCCCTCGATCCGACCTTCCCGGCCCGAGGACGTGGCGCCTATCTGCGCCATTTACGCCCATCATGTGCGCCACGGCGTCGCCTCCTTCGAGCTCGACCCGCCCGAGGTGGCCGAGATGGCGCGCCGTCGCCAAGACGTTCTTGACGCCGGCCTTCCTTACCTTGTGGCGGAGCTCGACGGAGCGGTCGCGGGCTTCGCCTGCGCCGGTCCCTACCGGCTACGCCCCGCCTATCGCTACACGGTGGAGAGCACGGTTTACGTCGCCGACTGGGCGGTGCGCCGCGGCGTCGGGCGAAAGCTGCTCGAGGCCCTGATCTCGGCCTGCGAGGCCGTGGGCAAGCGCCGGATGGTCGCCGTCATCGGTGATTCCGGCAACGACGCCTCGATCAGCCTGCACGCGTCCGTAGGGTTCAGCCACGCCGGCACGCTCAAGGACGTCGGCTACAAGCACGGGCGCTGGTTGGATGCCGTGCTGATGCAACGGGGACTGGGCGCCGGCGTCGAAACCCCGCCGGCGGATTGAGCGGGCGGCCAGAGCGCCGCCCTCGGCGAAACGGGGGTTGGCCGGATGGTGATCTAACCTTTGGCCAGGGCTTCCCGCGCGAGAGTCACGATCCTCTCGACGTCCTCGCCATTGTTGTAGAGGTGAAAGGCGAAGCGAAGCAGGCCACGGCGGATGGAGAACTTCACCCGTTCCGCCTTCAGATGCCGGGCGATGTCGTCGAGGCGCTGATCGTTCGTGGCCTGGGCGCCTCTGGCGCTAAGGGTGCCGACGGTGACGATGTGGGATCTCGGCCGTTCCGCCGGTGGTGATGTCACCGGCAGGCCAAGTTCCCCGAGGCCCTGGGCGAGATCCGTCGCCAGGCCGACCACATGGGCTTCGATATGCTCGGGCCCGAGCTCGAGCAGCCTCTCGAGCGAGGCATCGACCGCGGCGATGCCCGCCCAATTGTAGTTTCCAACCTCGAACCGCTGGGCATCCGCCATCAGGTCGTAGTCCTCGCCTGACATCTCGGACTCATGGGCGCCGGGCACGTCGACGCTGAACCGGGCGAGATAGGCCGGTTCGAGCCGGCCGATCCACGCCGACCGGCAGTAGAGGAATCCCAAGCCGCCGATGCCGAGCAGCCCCTTGGCCGAAGACGTCGCCAGCCCGTCGATCAGGGCATCTTCGACATTGGTCTCGAGCACGCCGGTGCTCTGGACGGCGTCGACCAGGAAAAACACGTCCCGTTCACGGCATGCCTTGCCAAGGGCTGCGATGTCGGTGCGGAATCCCGGCGTGAAGGTCACGGTGGAGACGGTGACGACGCGCGTTCGCGAATCGATCGCCTCGATCATCGGGCCGACATCGATATCGCCATTCCGTCCCGGCATCAGGCGCACCTCGACGCCGCGCTTTTTCAGGTTCAGCCAGGCATAGACGTTGTTGGGATGCTCCAACTCGGGGCAGAGGACGACGTTGTCGCCCTCGCACCAGGGTATGGCGTTGGCGATGATGTTCAGCCCCTCCGACACGTTCTTGGTGTACGCGATCTCCGCCTTGCGTGCGTTTATCAGGCGGGCAAAGCGGCTCCTGGCGCTCGCCGCCAACGCCCACCAGTCGTCCTTGATGGCATCGCCGCTCACCTGTCCATCGACGACCGAGGCGATGGCGGCGCGGCTTGCCTCCGACAGCACGCCGAGCTGGGCGGCATTGGCGTAGGTCCATTTCCGCGCGCCCGGATAATCGGCGCGCGCGAGGGCGATCTTCTCGGCCGGATCGCGCTCGGAGTCCATCGCGGAAGTGTTTTGCTCGATGGTGACGGTCATGACGGTCTATCGCTCCGACTTTGGGTGAATTGGCAATGATATCAGTTCCCTTTGCCGGCGCGAAACGGTTTTACGCGGCCTGCGGCCGGCCCACTAGGTGTGACCTCTCAGTAGGTTGTTCATTCGGCCCAGCTCTGAGAAGCTGAAGTTTGGAAGAACGTTAGCTTACGGAGGAGGACCGAATGAACATCCACAAGAATGCCCGTTTGACGCCGCGCGGCCGAGGGCCGGATAGTGTTCTAGCGGTGATGGCGCCGTTGGCTGAATTGGCGGCCGCCGTTGCCAGGCCACCGATGCCAATGCCATCGAGTCACGACGGCGCCCGAGAATAGGCGGTAATAGTGACGGTGGTAGCCCCGGCCGCGGCTGAACCGGTGCCCCCAGCCGCGGCTGAACCGGTGCCCCCGGCCGCGGCCGAACCGGTAGCCCCGGCCGCGGCTGACCCGGTGATCCCGGCCGCGGCTGAACCTACGGTGGTGGGCCTTTTGCGCCAACCCCGGCTTGGCGACGTTTACCGTCAGCCGGGGGCCATGATTGAGGGCGCCCGCGGCCTCGGCGGGCCGGAGCCCGGAAATGCCCAGTATGAGGGCGGTGATGGCGGTAAACAGGATCGCGCGTTTCATGGCTCTTGCCTCCGTTTCATCGCGTCGGTTCAAAGTGCCGCCAATTTGCCCTATGGTGGCTGAACCGATGCTGAGCGCCGTGTTCATCCGGTGTTCATATAGAAGGCCTTAGATTCGCTTCGTGCGCGCATTGCTTCTGATATCGATCTTGGCGGTTTTCCTCGGACTTTCGGCCCCGCCGGCCGTGGCTTCCGATCATGACCGCGCGCGCGATGCGGTGCGGGCCGGTCACGTCCGCCCCCTCAGCGAGATACTCGCCGGTATAAACCGGCGGTTCCCGGGCCGGGTTCTCGATGCCCGGCTGATCAGGCCTGGCGCCAATTCCGCCCAATGGCGATACCGCGTGAAGCTGCTCAACCCGGAGGGCCGCGTCATCCTCCTCACCGTGAATGCAAGGACGGGCAAGGTGATGGGTGTGCGCGGAGATAGACGGAGGCCGCGTAATGCGCATCCTCGTCGTCGAAGATGATCCCGACCTGGCGCGCCAGCTCGAGGCGGCACTCGGTGACGCCGGCTACGTCGTCGACCTCGCGGCCGACGGCGAGGAGGGCCATTTCCTCGGCGATACCGAGCCCTATGACGCCGTCATCCTCGACCTCGGCCTGCCCGTCATCGACGGGCTGACGGTGCTCGAGCGCTGGCGCCGCGCCGGGCGGTCCATGCCGGTGCTGCTCCTCACCGCGCGCGGGCGCTGGAGCGAGAAGGTCACGGGTTTCGATGCCGGCGCCGACGATTACGTGACCAAGCCCTTTCAGATGGAAGAGGTGCTGGCGCGCTTGCGGGCCCTGATCCGCCGTGCCGCCGGCCACGCTTCATCCGAACTTAGCTGCGGTCCGTTGACGCTGGACACCTCCCGGGGCCGGGTCGCGCTCGACGGCGCGCCGGTCAAGCTCACCGCCCAGGAATTCCGGCTGCTGTCCTATCTCATGCATCACCAGGACCAGGTCGTCTCCCGCACCGAGTTGACCGAGCATCTCTACAGCCAGGATTTCGACCGCGACTCGAACACCATCGAGGTCTTCGTCGGGCGCTTGCGCAAGAAGATCGGCGGCGATTTCATCGAGACGGTGCGCGGCCTCGGCTATCGCCTGGCGGCGGCGGAGAAGGACGCCGAAGGCGCCGTCGCCGAAGAGGGCGGCCAGGATGCGTCCTAAATCGAGGATGCGCCCTAGATCTCTGGCCGTCCGCCTGGTTCTTGGCGCCGGGCTGTGGATCGCGGCGGCCCTGGCCGCCGGCGGGTATTTGCTGTCGGCCCTGTTCACCGATTCCGTCGAGCGCGGTTTCGACTCCCGCCTCAACGTCATGATCGAGGCCTTCGTCGCCGTCAGCGAGGTCGGACCCGGCAATACCCTGCGCCTCACCCAAACGCCGCCGAGCTCGAGGTTCCGCCAGCCCTTCTCGGGATGGTATTGGCAAATCGCCGATGCCAACGGCCCGGTCCTGCGTTCACGCTCGCTCTGGGACCAGGCGCTCGAGACCAGGGACGCGGGCACCGCCGGCGGGGGCGAGGGGACGGCGCCGTTCGAGATCACCGGTCCGGGAAGAAGAACCATTCGCGTGCTGCAAAGGACGATCTCCCTACCCGGTTCGGACCAGACCTATATCTACACCATCGCCGGTGATATCGCGGCGATGGACGCCGATATCGCGGCGTTCAATGCGGCGCTGTCCTGGTCGCTTGCGGCGCTCGGCCTCGTCCTTGTCATCGCCGTATTCGTGCAGGTCCGTTACGGGCTCAGGCCGTTGGCAAGGATCGAGGCGGCGCTGGGCGCCATCCGCTCTGGATCGGCGCATCGTCTGGAAGGGGAATTCCCATCTGAAATCAATCCATTGGCGACGGAAATTAATGCTCTCTTGGAGCAAAATGCGGCGGTGCTCAAGCGCGCCCGGACCCATGTCGGCAATCTCGCGCATGCCTTGAAGACGCCCCTTGCCGTGCTCGGCAACGAGGCCGCCAGGGCCGAGGGACCGCTGGCCGAAACCGCGGCGCGTCAGGCGGCGGTCATGCAACGCCACGTCGACCATCATCTGAGTCGCGCCCGCACCGCGGCGGCGCGCAACGTACTTGGCGCGCGAACCGAAGTCATGCCCGCCGCCGAGAGCCTGCTGCGCACCCTTGAGCGCATCCACGCCGAACGCCGCCTCGATATCGCCCTCGATATCGGGTCCGGCGCCGCTTTCGGCGGCGAACGCCAGGATCTCGAGGAGATGCTCGGCAACCTTATGGACAATGCCTGCAAATGGGCGAAGGCGGAGGTCCGCGTCGGCGCCGCGGTCAAGGACGGCCTGTTGCGTCTCTGCGTCGAGGATGACGGCCCGGGACTCGCCGAGGAGGCGCGCGAGGCGGTGCTAAATCCCGGTGAACGGCTGGATGAGTCGGTGCCGGGCGCCGGTCTCGGCCTGGCGATCGTGCGCGACATCGCCGATCTCTACGGCGGCGCCATCACGCTCGAGGATTCGGACCTCGGCGGCCTCAGGGCGACGCTGACCCTGCCGGCGGCGTCCGCCGCCGCGTCCGGCCCTTCCGGCGCCAAGGGCGCTTGAGGGGGGCGGGCGAAATCACCTCGTTACCTGGCGCGTTTGACCAGAGTGGCTAGCCTTCGGAATCGGAGACCGGGGCGCGGGTGCGCTTGATCCTGGCGCGTTGGCGCTTGGCCTCGAGCCGGCGTTCTTTCGAAGCGGCGCCCGGCTTGGTTTGGCGCCTTGGGCGGGGTCTCTCGCTGGCGCTTCGGATCAGTTTGGCGAGCCGGTCGAGCGCGTCGGCGCGGTTTCGCGCCTGGGTGCGGTAGCGCCGGGCCTCGATGACGAGCACGCCGGCGGCGTTGACCCGTTTACCGGCGAGACGGATGAGACGGGCACGCACCTCGTCGGGCAGGGAAGGGGAGTGGGCGGCGTCGAAGCGGAGCTGAACGGCGCTCGCCAGCTTGTTGACGTTCTGACCGCCCGGCCCCGAGGCGCGGATGAAGCGCTCTTCGATCTCGCTCTCCTCGATCGCTATGCGCGGCGTGATACGGATCATGTCTCATTCCTCTGCCGGGTGTGCCCGCGAAGGGTCCGGCCCGCGACCATTACCGGCGACGCCTGTGGGCGTCTCGACCGCGGAACCGGCGCACCGGTCCCGCGCACAACGGACTCAATCGGCCGGAATCAGCCCTGACGCCCCCGCCCGGGGTTCCGCCGTTCATTGCTGAGATAGGGTGCCGACTGGCCGATATCATCCCCCCGCGCCGGGCGGGAACCTCGCCAGGCGCGGACAGCCTGGGGCCGCCCCCAGGCCCGCCTCGGCGGCCCTTGGGGTGGCTGAAATCCCCGCGCTTCGGGCATTTCGTGGCGGATTCGCGATATTTTAAGGGAATCCTGCCTTAATAGCGTGTGCCATCCATTAAGGGGGACTCAACCTTGCGCTCGCTCGCTATCCTCGCCTTGCCGCTATTGCTTGCCGCTTGTGGTGGCGCTGGTTCGGCGCTGTCGATGGCCGTCATTGCCGCCGATGCCGTCAGCTATTCCGTCAGCGGCAAGAACATGACCGATCACGCCTATTCCGCCATCACGGCGATGGATTGCGCCATGTGGCGGATGGCCAAGAACGAGCCGGTATGCAAGGATCGCCCGTTGCCCGAAGGGGTGCGCGTCGCCACAGGTGGCTCGACGCTTGTCGACCCGTTCGTCTACGATGCCCCGCTCCGCGCCGACGAGACCGTCGGGCCGGCCGGGCATGAGCCTGCCGCCGATGCCCTCCGGCCCGCCGCCCGGCCCGGGCCCGCCGGACGCTATCTCGTGCTCGGGACCTATACCGATCGGTCGGAGTCCCAGCGCGCGGTCATCCGGGGGCGTAAATTCCTGCCGGTCATCACCCGTCTGGAAGACGGTGATAGGCTGGTCTACCGTGTCGTCGCCGGCCCCTTCGCGCCCGACGATGCCGAGAGCATGCGCCGGCGCCTCGCTGCGGCCGGATTCAAGGACGCGTGGCCCATCTCGCTTTGCTCCGATACCTTCCGCGCGCCACCTTGCCGGGTGTCTTCCGAAGGCATCGATATCGCCAGCCTGCCGAGGTCGGAGCGCCGTTTCCTGCGCCCCTGACGGCCAGCGGCCTTCGAAGCCGGCGCGACCGCGCGATCGGCGTTCCGGCTGTTCCCTAAATTGGCGGGCGTCCCTATAGCTTCCAAAAAGCTAAGACTCGCTCATGACGGGCGCGTGGCGCCTCGATGGAATGGGCGATCAGCGCCCGACGGGCGCGGGGGTGCGGGTAAGCTGGGTGAGTTTGTCGAGGATTTCCTCGAAATTCGAGGACCGGTAATCGGGATACTGGCTGCGCAGCGCCCATAGCACACGCCGGGACACCTCGGAGTGGTTGTTTCTGGTGCCTTCGGATTCGATTTTCTGGATGGCGCCGACCGCCGCCTGGAACGCGGGCAACAACAGCGTCGGCAGGCCGGCGCGTTGGAAGATGGACGAAAAGCCGAGGGCGCCCTGTTCGTAGAGGAGGGTGCGGACGGTCATGATCGGCACTTTGGCGAGCTCGGCCATGGCCACCTCGAAGAAGACGAGTTTACCCATCGACATGGACCGCAACAGGATCGTGGGCGTCAGGTGGCCATTGGCGAACAGCTGCCGCACCAGACGCCGTACTTTTTCGAGATTATCGCTCGTTCCGATCAGGCCGAGGGTGGCGCGCTCGCGGGTTTGCTTGACGACGTCGCCGGTCTCGTCGATCGGGATGTCGTAGTGGTCGATCAGGTGTTGGCGCATGGTATAGGAAACAAGCCCCACCAGCCGCTCCGCCACCGAAATCGGCAGTTCGGGCCGCTGTGCCAGGACACCCTGCACCACTTCGCTGTCGGGGAAGATTTCGACCACCTTCTGCATCGCCTGCTCGCCGATCTCGGCGGTGGTGTTTTCCACCAGCGTCGTCACCACCTCTTCGTCCTCGGTCTCTATGAGGGCTTCGGAGACTTGTTCCGACACCTCCACCCTGCGGGCGACGGCCTTTTGCCTGGCTGGACCTTGGCTGCGCACGATCTCGATGAGGTCTTCGTCGGTCAGCACTCGGGAAGATTGGAGCATCGGCAGCGCCACCGATTCGACGTCGCGGGCGAGGGAGAGCGCCACGTCGTGCGGCACCTTGCGGCATTCTTTCAGGTGCTGGCACAGCGCTTCGCGCACCTTGACGGCGACGTCACGCACCAGGAAGCGGAAGATTGCCTCGGCGATTTCCCGCTCGGAATCGCTGAGCTCTCCGTCACTGAACTGATCCGCCACCTTGGCGGCGGTCCATTCGCGGGTGCGCGCCGTCCGGTCGGCCTTGAGGCGTCTAACGTCCTCCGCGGTCAATTGGTGCAGCTTTTTCATCCACCCCCCGTCATGGGATCTTGTCGCGGCGGCCCTTGCCGGCGCCGCCCGAAGCGCCGTCGGTCGCGAGCCTCAGAAATGGCTGTTTGACTATGATTGGATAGTCTTAATGCGCCGTTAATCTTGGGCGCCAGTGAGACCAAATGGTTGAATTTTTACCGGCCCGGCGGCGGGTGCTGCCTTTTGGTCGATGGTTATGGTGATTTTCGGTCATCGCTATCCGCCGGCATGGCGCCATGGCGGTGGGTGCCGGGGGAGCGGGCCTTCGCCACGCCCCGCCTCCCGAAGTCGTACGGAGGGCAGGCGACCCGCTACGCCAGCGAAGCGTGGCGAGAGCGGCTCTCGCCTCGGCGAAGCCCCCGGCGGAGCCAGGGTCGGTCGCCGAGGCGGGAAGGGTCAAGCCAATCGGCTAGTGCGCTAATGGAAATCCCGTGAACGGACGCCAAGGTCGGGTTTGCGGCGATGGGTCGCGGAGAGGCCATGGGTGCGGGCGCCTTCGCCATCCAAGGCTTTGGAGGACCTCGTTGGGCCGGCCGTGGAGCCGGTGGCGGCCGCGTCTTCGGCCATCTCGGCGAGGGTCGGGAGCAGGGGGGAAAGGTCGACGAGGCGCTCGGCCACCACATGGATCACCTCGCCCTCCCGTTGGACCTTGCCCGTAACCCCCATCAGGCGGCTTTTGAGCACCACCGGGCGGAAGGCCTCGAACACGCCGGGCCAGACCACGAGATTGGCAATGCCCCCCTCGTCCTCGAGCGTGACGAAGATGACGCCGCTGGCGCTTCCCGGGCGTTGGCGCACGAGCACGAGACCGGCGACGGAAACGCGCGTGCCGGCGGGCCGGTTCCCGAGCACCGCGCAGGGCCGGTATCCCCGCCTTGCCAACTCCTTGCGCAGCAGCGCCGCGGGGTGCTCCTTGAGCGAAAGACGGAGGCTCCGGTAATCCTCGATGACATGCTCGCCCAGGGACATGGCGGGGAGTGGGGCCGTCGGCGTCCGGTCCTGATCTTCCTTGGCGTCGGGTGCCGGATTTTCCTTGGCGGTGGACGCCGGGGTCTCCATCCTCGCGGCCGTCTCGGCGGCGGCGAACAGTGGCAGCGGGGCGGGATCCAATCCCCGGATCGCCCACAGGGCCTGGCGCCGGTCCAGGCCCAAGGAGCGAAAGGCGTCGGCGCGGGCAAGGGTTTCCAGCGCCGCCCGCTCGACGGCGGCGTGCCGCCGTAGTTCATCCATGACGCCATAGCCGCCGGAAGGCCGCGCCTGGGCAAGGCGCTCGGCGTCGGCGCGGGCGAACCCCTTGATTTGGCGGAACCCGAGCCTGAGCGCCCTCGGTGGGCCGTCCCCCGGCGGCTCCAGGGTGCAATCCCAGGCGCTGTGGTTGACGTCCACGGGCCGTACCTCGACGCCGTGCTCGCGGGCGTCGCGGACGATCTGGGCCGGGGCGTAGAACCCCATGGGCTGGCTGTTGAGGAGCGCGCAGGCGAAGACGTCGGGGTAATGGCATTTGAACCAGGCCGAGACATAGACCAGCAACGCGAAGCTGGCGGCGTGGCTTTCCGGGAAGCCGTAGGTGCCGAAGCCCTCGATCTGCTTGTAACAGCGCTGGGCGAAGTCCTCGTCATAGCCCCGCTTCACCATGCCGTCGATCAGCTTGTCCCGGAAGGTCTGGATGGTGCCCGGCCGGCGGAAGGCGGCCATGGCCCGGCGCAGGCCGTCGGCCTCGGCGGGGGTGAAGCCGGCGGCGACGATGGCGATCTTCATCGCCTGTTCCTGGAACAGCGGCACGCCCAGGGTCTTGCCCAGCACTTCGCGCAGCTCGGGCGAGGGGAAGCTCACCTCTTCCTTGCCGTCGCGCCGGCGTAGGTAGGGATGGACCATATCGCCCTGGATCGGGCCGGGCCTGACGATCGCCACCTCGATCACGAGGTCGTAGAAACAGCGGGGCCTGAGTCGCGGCAGCATGGTCATCTGGGCCCGGCTTTCGACCTGGAACACGCCGATGGAATCGGCCCGGCACAGCATGTCGTAGACCGCCGCGTCCTCGCCGGGCACGGTGGCGAGATCGAGATCCCTGCCGTGATGGCGCGCCAGCAGATCGAATGCGCGGCGGATGCAGGTGAGCATGCCGAGCCCCAGCACGTCGATCTTGAGAATCCCCAACGCGTCCAAATCGTCCTTGTCCCACTCGATCACCGTGCGTTCGGGCATGGCCGCGTTCTTGATCGGCACGAGCTCCGAAAGCAGGCCCCGGGTGATGACAAAGCCGCCGACATGCTGGGAGAGGTGGCGGGGGAAGCCGATGAGCTCGCGGCCGAGGCACATCGTTTGCGCCACGGTGACATCCTCGGGATCGAGGCCGGCCTCGCGCACCCGGGCGGCGTCGAGGCCCTCGCGGCTCCAGCCCCAGATGGTGCCGGCCAGCGCGCCGGTGGCGTCGAGGGAGAGGCCCAGCGCCTTGCCGACGTCGCGCACGGCGGAGCGCGCGCGGTAACGGACCACGGTAGCCGTCAGGGCGGCGCGCTCGCGACCGTACTTGCGGTAGATGTACTGGATGACCTCTTCGCGGCGTTCGTGCTCGAAATCGACGTCGATGTCGGGCGGCTCGTTGCGCGCGCTGCTGACGAAGCGCTCGAACAGGAGATCGATCCGCGCCGGGTCGACGGCGGTGATGCCGAGGCAGTAGCAGACGGCGGAATTGGCCGCCGATCCCCGGCCCTGACAGAGGATGCCGCGCGAGCGCGCGAAGCGGACGATGTCGTGAACCGTGAGGAAGTAGGGCGCGTAACCAAGCGTCCCGATCACCCGGAGTTCGTGGCCGATCGCCGCCAGCACCTTGTCCGGTACGCCCGAGGGGTAGCGTTCCCCGGCGCCGCTATGGGCGAGGCGGGCAAGCTCTTCCTGAGGCGTGCGCCCGCCGGGCACCGGATCGACGGGATATTCATAGCGTAACTCATCGAGGCTGAAGCGGCAGCGCCCGGCGATCTCCACCGTCCGCGCGACGGCCTCGGGGGTGTCGCGAAACAGCCGCGCCATCTCCCCGGGCGGCTTGAGGTGGCGCTCGGCATTGGCGGCGAGCCGGCGTCCGGCCTCGTGGATCGTGCATTTTTCCCGGATGCAGGTGAGCACGTCCTGCAACGGCCGGCGCCGGGGCTCATGGGCATGGACGTCGTTGGTCGCGACCAGAGGAATGTCACGGCGCGCCGCCAGCGCCGCCAGCCAGGCACACCTTCCGGCGTCGTCGCCACGGTAGAGACGATGGACGGCGAGGTAGCACCTGCCGGCGAAATTCTCCCTGAGCCAGTCGAGCTCGTCGGCGAAACCGTCGTCCGGGCCCTCGGGCGGCAGGGCGATGACGATCTGTCCCTGGCCGAACTCGGCGACGTCCGCCTTTTCGATCCCCCAGGCGCCCTTGGAAGCGCGGCGCTTGGTGCGAGTGAGCAGACGGCAAAGCCGTCCGTAGGCCGCCCGGTCCGTGGGATAGCACAAAAGGCTCGGCCCGCCGGTGAGATCGAGGCGGCAGCCGACGACGAAACGGATGCCCGCCTCCTTGGCGCCGCCATGGGCCCTGACGATGCCGGCGAGGCTGTTGCGGTCGGTGAGCGCGACCGCCGCGAGGCCGAGGGCGGCGGCGGTCGCCGTCAACTCCTCCGGGTGGGAGGCGCCGCGCAGGAAGCTGAAGTTGCTGGTGACCTGGAGCTCGGCGTAGGCGGTCGGATCAAGCATCGGCGTCCCTGGTCTTCTCTTCGAGAATTTCGGGTCCCACGGTGAGTTCTTCGGCCGGGTGCTTCTTGCCGATCAAGCAGGCGGCGCGGGCGGGGAGCCCAGCGGATGCACCAGCGCCGCGAACCCCGCCTTTCCCGCCGCCTCGTGGAGACGCTTGTCGGCGGTAATGAGCGTTCCGCCCGTGGCCTCGGCGCAGGCGAGGTAAAGGCAGTCATAGACCGGATGATCGAGAGCGAACGCCAATGCGAGCGCCCGACCGGCGAGCTCCCGGGAAGGCCAGAGACGGGAGAGACAATCGGGCAGGGCGGTGACGATGACCTCGGCCTGGCCGCGCGTGATCTCGCCCCGGATCACTTTCTTCCAGAGAACGTTGCCGATTTCGGCGAGAAGCAGGTCGGGGGCGAATAATGGTTCGCCGTGACCGAGAATCGCCCCTGCCTCCGCAGACAGATTCTCCTCTATGAACCACTTGATCGCGACGCTGGCGTCGATGACGAAGCTCATCGATCGCGGTCCTCGCGTATCAACAAGGTGCTATCCGTCTGGCGGCGGTCCTTGGGCGTCATCGCCCTGATACGGGCGGCTTCTCGACGGAAAGCCGCCATGCGCTTACGCTGGGCGGCGGCCTCGGTCAGAAGGTGCCGCAGTTCCGCCTCCAGCGAGCGGTTGTGTGTCTTGGCCTGCGCCTTGAGCGTCTTCACCACGTTGTCGTCGAGGTTACGGATCGTCAAATTCGCCATATCCATGCTCCATTTGCTAGCAAAGTGCTAGCATACAATGCTTGCACTTTGCTAGCAACGGTTTTCACGGGAACAGCCCATGCAGGAACCAGCGCACCGGCCGCTCCGGGCCATAAGTCCCTTCGCGGTAGATCCAGAAGCGCCGTCCGCCGCTGTCTTCCACCCGGTAGTAATCACGGATCTCCGCCGAGAAGTCGGGACCGGCGCCCCCATCGCCCCGCCGCCAGGCGTCGCCCCGCCACCATTCGAGCGCGATGCGCTCCGGCCCGTCGGCCCGGCGTACCCGGTGGGTGGTCCGGCGCCAGCGGAACAGGACCGGGGGGTCGTCGGGCACCAGGGCCATGGCCTCGATCGGCGCCGGGTGGGCAAGCAGTCTGAGAGGGCGGGGGGTGAGGGGGGGCGGGTTCGCGCCCGCACCGGAGACGGCGCCGGCGGAGCCGTTCGCGGCCTCAGCGATGGTGAAGGCGCGCTCCGGCAAATGCGAATCGTAGGGCATCAGCCGCACCACGTTGCCTTCGCCCAAGCGGTTCGCAAGCTTGTCCGTGAGTGGCGCCAGGGGGTCCCGGATGTGGGGCGCGCGGGCCTCGGATCCGTCCCTCCCGCCGCCGGGGGGCGTCAGCCCATCGAGCTCGTCCTGCGCCGGCGCCAGCGCCTCGACGACGGTCGCCTCGATCATGGCGGCGTCGATGCCGGGGCCGGCGTTCACGCGCTCCAGCCGCTCGGCAAAGAGGCGCATCAGGTAATCGGGATCGCGCACCGGCCGGGAGGTGCCGATGGTGACGCGCTCGGCGACGCCGTCGATGCGGAAGAAGCTCAGCCGCAAACGCCTGGCGCCACGGGCCCGGGGCGCGAGCAGGGCCGAGAGCCTTTCCACCAGCCGGCGGGCGGCGAGGGCGATGTCATCGGCGTTGCCGATGGGCTCGGCGAAGGTCATGCGCGCGCGCCAGGGGGCGCCGCGGCGGCGCGGCGAGATGGGCTCGAATGTCCGGCCGAGGGCCTGATCCAGGCGCGCCGTGAGGGCGGCGGCGAAACGCCGCGCGAGGTCGGCGCGCGCCAGGCGGCAAAGATCACCGATACGGCGAAGGCCGAGCCGATCGAGCTCGGCGACGGTGACGGGATCGAGCCTCAGCGCCGCCACCGGCAGGCCGGCGATCGCCCGGCCGACACCGCCGGGCGTGAGGCCGGAGGGAAGGATGGTGAGGGCACCGGCGCCGTGACGCGCCAGCGCCCAGGCCGTCCCTGGCGCATCGGCGACGGCGGCGCGGGCCTCGAAGCCGAAGGTCCGGATACGCCCGAGCAAATCCTCGATCAGCGCCTCCTCGCCGCCGAAGAGATGGGCGGCCCCGGCGATATCGAGCCACAGGCCGTTGCGACCGTCGGTAGCGGTGACGGGGGAGTAACGCCGGCACCAGTCCGCCAGCGCCGCCAGCGCCCGGGCATCGGCCCGGCCATCGAATGGAAGCACCTTCAAGCCCGGCGCCAGCGCCCGGGCGTCGGTCAGCGCCATGCCGGGGTGCACGCCGGCCGCTTCCGCCCGCCGGTCGGTGGCGGCGGCGATCAGCCGGCCGGCCTCCTTCACGCTAAGCGCCAGAGGCCCGGTTCGCCGCCGGCCCGAGGGGGGTGGTGGTATAGGTTCTCCCCGACTCTTTTCCCGGATGATCCGGTCGGTCGGAAATCTCGGTAGCCAGAGAGAGACCACCCGTCTCCCCCCCGCCGCCATTCTCTCGGCCATGTTCTTCTTTCCAGGCTTGGTTCCGGGTCACGTCCCAGCGCCCCGCCGCCGCCCCGCGCCACGCCACTCGCCACGCCTTGGGCATGGCGTTGCGGCAACGCAGGAGCTCGAGCCGCCAGCACGCCGTGCCGACGCCGCGCTCACTTGCCTCTCCCTGGCTTTGCGCGCTCGTCACCCGCCAGCGGGTGAGCGCCGCCGTCGCCGCCGGGGCGGTACCGAAGGGGCGGAGTGCGAAGGCGGTCACGCCGCTTTCCCGCGCCGCCAGCGCCAGGCGGCGGGAGGCGGTGAGATCGAGGGCGTGGACCTCGGCGAAAACCGCCGCCAGGGCGCGGGCGCCGAGCCCTTCCTCGGCGGCCCACAGCACGTCGCGGTCGTTGCGTCCCCGGACCACGAGCAGCTGGTGGTCCTCGATGCCGAAGGCGGCAAGGCCGGGGCCGTAGGGGACGTTACCGTTGACGCACCAGAGGAAGGGGGCGGGGCCTTTGCGCCCGCGCCCCTCACCGGCGGCGAGGGAGGCGGCGAGGGTGAGGGCGAAGGCGGTTGCCGCCGCGCTGACGTCGCCGGCGATCACCTCATGCAGCGCGCCCGCCGGCAGCCCGCCCCAGGGGAGGTAGCCGTCGATCGCCTTTACGCCAAGCGCGACGACGGGGCGGCGAGGGGGCGCGCCGCCGCTGTCCTTACTCTCGGCCTCACTCCCGGCCTTGGGCCCGGCCTTGAAGGAGTGGAGGGCGGGCGGGCCCTCCAGCCGGGCGATCTTGGCGCGCAGGGCGTCGAGACCCCGGTCCGGAACTTCGGGCCCGGTCCCGGTGGCGGCCGCCCTTTCCCGTCGACCGGGCCTTCGTTCACCGCCGCGCTCCGGCGCCTTGGGGTCGGCCCCCGGGGTCTCGCCGGCGGCCTCGGGCAACGCCCGGGAAGGGGCTTTGGGAAGAGCCTCGAGGGGAAGAGCCTCGGCGGGAAGGGCCTCGGGCCTAGCCGGAACTTTCTCCCTGGATGCCGTCATCTGGATACCGTTTGGATACCGTGATTTCACTTCCGCCATCCGAACCCCGCGCCGGGGAGTGACACCTCCCCACCCTACACTGTTCATGTTTTGTTCTAACTGCTAAGGGAACGAAAGTCAAGAGGGTCATGGGGAGGGAGAGCCGGAGGGGCTCAGGCTGGTGACGGCGATGGATGGCGGTCCCGCGTCCGCTTCGGCGAAGACGAGGTAGCGCAAGGGTCCGCCGGGAACAATCGCATCGAAGGGATAGCACGTCACCAGGATCAGGGCCGGGGTGACGCCGTCGGGATCGAGCCGCGTGATGCGCGAGTCCACCACCTGCTTGGCGGTGACGCGAAAGCGGTGGCGGACGCCCCACCGGTCCTCGGCGCGGATCACGTCGCCGGGCTTGAGCCGTTCGAGCAGGCGGAAGTGGGTGTCGCGGTGGCCGCCGATGATGCTGTTGCCGGGCGCGCCGGGCAGGGGCGATCCGTCGAGGTGGCCCGGCGCGAAGGCCAGGGTCCGACCGCTGCCGCCCGAGAGCACGATCATTTCTTCGCCCACTGCCGGGAACTCGAGCCGGGCGACGGGCCAGGCGTCGGCCCAGGGCCAGGGCTTGACGGCGCGCGAACCGGCGAGGGTCTCGGCCCAGGCCTTGGCGATCAGATGCTGGGCGAGGAGCGCCTTGGCGTGGATGGTGGCGCCCTCGCCGATCTGCCAGAGGCCAAGCGCCAGGGGCAGAACGGCGAGGCCGATGAGCAGGCGTCGGCGGTTCATGAGAGGCGCCGGCTCATGCGAGGCGCCTTCTTACCAGCACCAACGCGATCAGGCCGAGGACCAGGAGTGCGGCGCCGAGCACGAGATGCAGCGGCGCCGTCGTCGCCCCCTTGGGCAGGGCAAGACCGCGCGCGGAGCCGATGATGATGGCGGCCGGTGTGATGGCGGCCGGGGCGTTCATCAGCCCGGCCTTGCGGTCGAGCCCCGTGGCGTTGTCGGGCACGCCGCCGAACACCTTGTCGTACTCCCAGCCCTCGGGCAGGTTGTGGGGCACCTTGCGCCGCTTCAAGGGCTCCCCCTGGGGCCGGCTCGGCGTCACGTCGACGGCGATCAGGCTGGTGTACTTGGTCACCAGGTGATGGCCAAGGCCAAGGGCGACGACCTGGCGCCTGACGTCGTTGGCGTCACCATTTTCGTGCAGGGCGTTCATCAGCCCCGAGATCTTGTCCCTGGCCCAGAGCTTGGAGACGCCGGGCGTCGCCTTGCCGCCGCGCAAACTTAGCGTGCCCTGCCACCGGGCGAGGCCGATACGGCCGGTGACGACGATGGCGCCTGGGGATTCGGGGGCGGCGCCGGGCACCCTGGCGGTGAAGATGACGGGCTCTCCGGCATAGAGGTCGGGTAACCTCTCAGGCCACATCTCGGCCTTCATGCCGTCGGGCCAGGCGACCGCGAGATCGGTCAGCACCGGCCTCTCCAGCTTCTCGAACAGCGCCGCCATGCGCACCCCGACCTCGTTGACATCGCCGATATGGGTGAAGGTGCCCCGTCCCACCTCCGCCGCCTTTCTCATGAAGTAGCTGTTGGGCGCCGAGCCGATGCCGATGGTGAACAGCCGGGCGTCGCCGAGACGGTCGTCGATGATGCCGAACAGCTCCCGCTCGTTGCCGATGGCGCCGTCGGTGAGGAACACCATCTGGCGGATATGACCGGCGGGCGGGCGGCCCCTGAGCGCCAGCCTGACCGCCGGCGCCATCCTGGTGCCGCCCTCGGCGGCGAGCCAGTGGACGAACCGCTTGGCGGTCTCGCGCGTCATCCGGTCGGCCGGACGGGGATTGGGAAAGAGGGTGAAGGCGGTGTCGTTGAAACCGACGATGTTGAACCGGTCATCGGCGGTCAGCCGGTCGATGGCCAGCGCCAGGGCCGCCTTCGCCTGCTTGATCGACGTCCCCGCCATCGAACCCGAGACGTCGATGACGAAGATGACCTCGCGCGGCAAGCCCTTCGTCTTGCCGTCCGTCGGCTTGGCCGTCGGCGGCAGGATCATGACGAGGATGTAGCGCCCGTCCTTTGTGGTCTCGGTGAACAGTCCGGCCTGGGGCTGGGCTCCGGTCTCGGGCTTCCATACCAGCTCGAAATCGCGGTCGGCCGGGACCTCGCCGTCCTTGAGGCTGATCTCGTAACCGCCCGAGCCGTCCTCACGGACGGCGACCGGGTGATAGGAGCTCTTCAGCTCGGACAGCGCGAAGCCGGGCTCCAGTTCGATCGAAAGTTTGACCGGGTTGATCTTGCCGAAGGCGGGCGGCAGCACCGGCGCGCGAATTTTCTCAGGCTCGGGCACCCCCTCGGTGCCGACCGACCAACCGCCGGCGCCGAACTTGGCGACGCGGACGTTGCCGGGGGTATAGCGTGGGCCGACGACCATGGGAAAGCGCAGCCGGAAGGCGCCCTGGTCATAGCGGAGCGTCTGCTGGTACTCGATGTCGATAGTGATCTCCTCCTGGGGACCGATATTGGCGATGGAGGTGGTGAAGATGTTGGGCCGCTCGCCCTCGAGCAGCCCGGCCTTCTTTCCCTGCCGTTTCGCCGTCT
>SMUX01294720.1_pt1 | contig 18422 bp, 21 predicted proteins | sample 2456431 | NCBI WGS metagenome assembly SMUX01 (sample SAMN11095930, study PRJNA526329) | marine sediment metagenome | biome: Marine sediment; feature: Surficial sediment; material: Deep marine sediment; isolation source: Hadal surficial sediment | place: Pacific Ocean | collected 2014-11 | depth... | reverse complement strand
TGCGCGAGCATCAGTATGTCGCACTCCGAGAGCTCCGCCGCGGCGGTGAGCACCAGCTCGTCGTGCTCGGCCCTGTCGCCCCACAACAACGCGTCGATGGCGCCCGCCACCTGGCTCGTTTGCAGCGCATATTCATACGAGTGGGCAGCCGCGTAGCGCGCGATGTCGGACTGCATCATGTCCAGGGTCCCCTTGGCCGTCGCCAGCAAACCGAGCGTGTGGCCCCGGGGCCCGGCGAAGGCTTCCTCGATCATGGATTCATAGGCGGTGAGCACCGGGATGTCGAGCCGTGTCCGCGCCGCCTCCACCGAGTCGCCGAACAAGGAGCCTGTGAACAAGATCGCCTGGGCGCCGGATTGCGCGCTGAAGCGCAATAACGCCTCGATACGTTCTTCGATTTGCCGATTGATGCCGCCTGCCTTATTGAAATCCACGTACAGGGATTCATCGTAAAGGCTGACCGTCTCGGCCTCCGGCCACATGCGCGCAAAGGTTGCCTCGATGGGTGCGATCGAAGCGTGCAGCGCATGTACCAATCCGATCCGGGGGCCCATAGTGACCGGCACTCCAACGGGTAGATGGGGCAGAACCGCCTGAGCTATTCCACCGCCTCGGGCAGGATATCCCTGCTGACGCCGTGGGCCAGCATGTCCTCGACCACGCCGTCCTCGATGCCGATCTGCAGGGCGTCGTTGACGCGGTTGAAGAACCCGCAGAGCGCCGTGCGCACCGTGAGCTCGACGATCTGCTCGTCACTGAAGTGCCGGCGTAAATCGTCGAATATTGCGTCGCGCATGGTTTGCGGCTTCTCCGTTACCTGCACCGCGTAGTCGCGCACCAACCTATCCACCTCGTCGAGGCCGGGACAGTCGGGCTCGAGGATATGCGCGACGGTTTCCGCCGCGAGCCCCTGCTCCACCAGCCGCGGCGCGTGGTGGGAGACGCAATAGGTGCACTCGTTGAGCTTCGAGACCACTACCAGCACGATCTCCAGGTAGCGCTTCGGCAGGATTGCCTCGTCCTTGAGATCCAGCAACAGGCCCTGGATGTGCTTCAGCACCGCCGGACGGTGGGCGAACACTTTCACCTGATTCAAGAACGGGCCGTACTCGCGGGCGAAGCGCTCGTATATGGGCTGCACGTCCTCCGGAACCTCGTGGATCTCGATGTCGCGTACACGTGCCATCTCAAGGTCTCCTTGTCATTATCGCCACCGGTTCCGGTCGTCGGGCAGAGTATCTGGGCTCCGCGGGCTATATTACGTTATCTGAGTACCAGCACCGGCAAAATGGGCCGTTGAGAGACGCGGCCCGGTTGAACCATCGAGCCAACCACCCGGTCAAATAGCGGCAATCGAATCACTCGGCAGCATGGGATTCTGGTTTGTGGTCGGAATGGAGAACATGAGACGCGCGCGGCCCGCCATCGCGGTGCTGTTGGCCGTTTGCCTGCCGCTTGCGCCGGTGCCACTTTCGGCCGCCGACCTGGACCCGGTGATGAGTCGGGGGCAGCTCATGGATCGGCTGACCAGTGAGCGGATGCCGCCCCTGATCGATGTCCGTACCCCCGAGGAGTATCGGGCGGGCCATATTCCCGGCGCCATCAATATCCCGATCCAGGAGCTCCAGCAGCGCTTCACGGAGCTCAGCGCCTACCGCGACCGCGAGGTGGTGCTGTATTGCGAAACAGGGGCGCGGGCCTCCTATGGCGGCCGTTGGCTCGAGTCCCAGGGATTCGAGGAGCTTCGCCTTCTCGACGGCCACATGCGTGCCTGGCGCGCGGCCGGCCTGCCCACCGAGCGCTGAGGGCGATGGCGCATCTTTTCGGGGCAACTGGCTGGCGCGCGTTCCTCGGCGCGGCCGCATTGCTGGCGTATTCGTGGGCACTCGCCGCCCAAGCCCAGGGTCAATCCCCGGCCACGGCCGGCGCCACTCCCCAGTCGTCCCCGGTAGTCGCCGACGAGGGCAGCGCCGGCAGCACACGAAAGTCTCTGTCTGCGCTCGAGAAGCTCATCCAGGGCATCGGCGGGGACATCGGCGAAGTGGAGTTTCTCGACCCGGATGTCGCCTATCAGCTACGCACCGAGGCCGAGGGCGCAGACACCATCGTGGCGCACTGGCAGATCGCGGACGGGTATTACCTGTATCGGGCCAGGTTCCGATTCATCCTCGCCGAAGGATCCGATGTGGTGCTCGGCAGCCCGGTGCTGCCCGCCGGCAAGATCAAAGTCGACGAGTACTTCGGCAAGATGGAGGTTTACTACCACGACGTGCTCGCCAGGGTGCCCGTTGAACGCAGCGCCGGCGGGGCGACCACGATCGCTCTGGACGTGGTCTATCAAGGTTGCGCGGACGCCGGGATTTGCTATCCCCCCATCACCAAGCGCGTCAATCTGAACCTGCCGGCATCGCACCAGACGGGTCCCGCGACCCGGGGAGCGGAACCCGTGCAGCCGGGCGTCGAGCTGCCGGAGCAAGATCGTATCGCCCGCTCGCTCGCCGGCGGCAGCACCTGGCTCGTGTTGCTGGGCTTTTTCGGCTTCGGCCTGTTGCTGACGTTCACGCCCTGCGTGTTTCCCATGATCCCGATTCTTTCCAGCATCATCGTCGGCCAGGGGGATAACATCAGCACCCGCAAGGCCTTTACGCTGTCGCTGATCTATGTGCTGGCCATGGTCGCCACCTACACCGCGGCCGGCGTCATCGCCGGCCTTTTCGGTGCCAATCTGCAAGCGGCGTTTCAGAATCCCTGGATACTCACGACCTTCAGCATCGTCTTCGTGCTTCTGGCACTTTCCATGTTCGGATTCTACGACCTGCAGATCCCGGCCAGTTGGCAGGCGACGCTGGCGCGTGCCAGCAGCCGCCAACAGGGCGGCACCTATGTGGGCGTCGGCATCATGGGTTTTCTGTCCGCCTTGATCGTCGGCCCGTGCGTTGCGGCGCCGTTGGCCGGGGCCCTCATCTATATCGGACAGACCGGCGACGCGGTCCTCGGCGGCATGGCGTTGTTCGCCTTGAGCATGGGCATGGGCACGCCGGTGCTGGCGGTGGGGACCTCGGCGGGCAAGCTGCTGCCCAGGGTCGGGCCTTGGATGGGAGCCATCAAAGCCGTGTTCGGGGTGCTGCTGCTCGGTGTCGCCATCTACCTGATGGAACGCATCGTACCCGCCTGGATAGCCCTGCTGCTGTGGGGCGCTCTGTTGATGGTGGCCGCCATCTACCTGGGGGCCCTGGACAGCCTGGCCGCCGAATCCGGCGGTTGGCGCCGCTTTCGCAAGGGCGCGGGACTGGTGCTGCTGGTCTACGGCGTGCTGCTGGTAGTCGGCGGCTCCGGCGGCGGCAACGACGTGTGGAGGCCGCTCAAGGGGCTGGCCTCCGGGCCTGCCGGCGAGAGCCGCGAAGGTCTGGTGTTCCAGCGGGTCAAGGGCTCGCGGGGACTGGATGCCGCGTTGCGGATCGCGACCGCGCAGGGCAGGCCCGTCATGCTGGATTTCTACGCCGACTGGTGCGTGAGCTGCAAGGAGATGGAGCGCTACACGTTCTCAGATGCCAGTGTCCAGGCGGCGCTCGCGAACACTCTACTGCTGCAGGCCGACGTGACGGCCAACGATACCGAGGACCAGGCGCTGCTCGTGCGCTTCAACATTTTCGGGCCACCGGCCATTCTGTTCTTCGGGCCCGACGGGCGCGAGCGGCCCAATTACCGGGTGGTGGGATTCATGAAGGCGCAGCGCTTCCGCGAGGTAGTGGAGAAGGCGACCTCCGGTGCGAACACGCTGCGCCTCTCGGCCCTCGCCCCTGTCGACAAGCGGTAGCCGTGTGCCGCGTGGGGCACGGGTTCCCGGCCCGCGTGCTCGTGAGCGTGATGCTGCTGATCTGTCATGGCGTCGCAACCGCCGGACATGGGGCAACTCGCGCACTGGCCGACGACCCCTCTCCCTACCTCCAGATGCATGCGGGGGATCCCGTGCACTGGCGACGCTGGGAAGCGGCGTCCATGGAAGAGGCACGCCGCTCCGGGCGGCTGGTCTACATCGCCGTTGGGTACTTTTCGTGTTACTGGTGCCACGTGATGCGTCGCGAGAGCTTCAACGACGCACGCATCGCGGAACTGCTGAATACGGACTTCGTTCCGGTGATGGTGGACAGGGAGCTCCAACCTGCCCTCGACGATTACCTCAACGCCTTCGTTCGGGCCACGCGCGGATACTCGGGCTGGCCCCTCAACGTATTTCTGACCCCCGAGGGCTACCCGTTGCTGGGCACCGTGTATCTGCCGCCCGGGCAGTTCCAGACCCTGCTCCGGAGGGTGACGGCGGCGTGGCACCAAGACCGCAGCGAGCTCGAGAAGGCGGCCGTGCAAGCCGCCGATGGTTTGCAGTCGGGCGAGGGCGAGTTGGTGGAGTTGGCTCTGGATCGCGCCAGCGTGGCACGCATTCTCGAGACATTCGTGCGGCACTCCAACGACATCGCCGACGAACGGGCGGGCGGCTTCGGCGACACCAGCAAATTCCCCAGCGTGCCGCAGCTGCGCACCTTGTTGCTGGTGCAGAGCATGACCCCGGATCCGAATCTGGCCGGGTTTCTGACCCTCACGCTACGCCAGATGGCCGACAAAGGCCTGCGCGATCAGCTCGGGGGCGGCTTCTTCCGCTATACCACGGATCGCAATTGGTTGGCGCCCCATTTCGAGAAGATGCTCTACGACAATGCCCTGCTGGCGGATCTCTATCTGCAGGCCGCGGAGATTCTCGAAACGCCGGCGCTGGCGCTGGTCGCCCAGGACACGCTGGATTTCATGTTGGCCGAGCTGTGGCGGGACGGCGCCTTCGACGCCAGCCTTTCCTCCGTCGACGACAAGGGCGTGGACGGTGGGTACTACCTCTGGGATCGTGCAACCCTCGCGCGCGTGCTCGATGATGACGAGCGCCGGGTAGCGGGCCTCGCCTGGCGACTCGCGGGAACGCCGCCATTCGAGCAAGGCTATCTGCCTGTCGCCGGTGCCGATCCGGCGACGATTGCCGAGCAGCTGGCCATTGATGGCGCACAGGTCGATGCTTTGCTGGAGTCGGCCAGGGACAAATTGCGCGCCGAACGTCGAAAGCGGACGCTTCCCCGGGACAGCAAACAGCTCACCGCCTGGAACGGCATGGCCCTCGCGGCCCTGGCACGTGCCGGGGCACGGCCCGATGGGGCTCGCTACCTGACCGCCGCGCGGCGCTTGCGAGAGGTGATCGCCACGGAGCTGTGGACAGGCTCGGAGCTGCTGCGCGCCCGGGGCGCGCGCAGTCGTCTCGGCCAGGGTAGCCTGCAGGACTATGCTTATGCCGCCGAGGGTCTGCTGAGCCTGGCGAGGACGTCGCGTTCGACACTCGACTATGCGCTGGTGCGCGAAATTCTCGTCGACGCATGGCGGCGATTCCACACCCGGCAGGGTTGGCAGCGGACCAGTGAGTCTCTGATACCGATGCTGCCCCCGTCGCCCGCCATGTCCGACGGCCCGATACCGTCACCGTCGGCAACGATACTCGCCGTCACCCTGGAAACGGCGGCGTTTCTTCAGGACGACGCGTTGCGTGAGCGAGCCGAAGTGGCGATGCGGCGGGCAGGTGCGGTCCTCGTTGAGCAACCGTTTTTTTATGCCAGTCACGTGTCGGGTCTTGCGCGCTTCGTTTCGAACGCGCGCTAACCCGCTTGCTGCTTCATCACCCTTCGCTTCCCCCTTGGGTGCCCGGAGTTTGTTGGCGAACGGCTGTCTTCTTACTGTTTCGGACCTGATTCTGAGAGCAGGGCCGTACGCTACATGTTGTTGAGAATTTTCCTCATAGCGTCGGACAGAGTGTTGACCGCATCCTGATGCTTTCCGGCCTTGTGCTGAGCCTCACCCTCGTCACGAAGCTTCATCACCTCGGACTTCTGTGTGGCGGTCAAGTTCGACTTGGATAGAGCGTTGTCAATAGCCTTGACATCAGCCGGGCAATGGTAGGCCAGAGCCGGCGCGGAAAACGCTACCAGTAAGGCGGCGGCAAACAGCGAACGTGCAATCATCATTATTCCTCCTACGTGGAAGACGCGACCTGATACCACCAGGTTGCTGCCTTTTGGGAACGGTGTGCCGTACTTTCTTCTGTATTGGTCATCATGAGGCCGATTCAAAGAAAACACAATCCACAAGGCGCAATTACCGGCAAATATGAGGGGGGTAGCGGTAGAGGCATGAAAACTCGAATAAACCGCGCCCGGGAGGGTAAGGTGTTTCGCTGCTTCCAAAAGTGCAATTTTTTTGTGCGTCGAGTGATCGGCGAAATACCGCCCACAGGGTTACTCTGATGGGGCGAATAGCGGACGTTTTCACGATGAATTTTGCAGGTATTCTTTCATATCGTGGTTGCTTTTTCTTCCCGCGTCTTCGATAGTATGCCGGCGCAGTAATCGTAACCTTAAGAAATGACCGATTCCACGCTGGATATTTTTATACGCGAATGCCGCGAGAAGATTGCCGGCAGTCAATATCCGGCGGATTGCGTGGAGAAGATCGCGCCATCCATGTACAGGTTGCTGAACGGCGACAAGAGCTTTCTCAAGCCGGAGCATTTTCGCAGCGACCCCGAGCACTATGAACGAAATGCCATCTATATCGATGACAACGATACGCTGAGCTTGTTCGCACTGGTTTGGCTTCCGGGTCAATGGACACCCATCCATGATCACGGCACCTGGGGGGTGGTGGGCGTGCTCGAGGGGACCCTCGAAGAGCGCAATCTCATACGGGTCGATCCGCAAGGGGAGGATGCGCTGGAGAATATTGAGCTGGTACGCGGCGGAGTCATTCTGCTTTCGGCGGGCGCGGTCACCAGCTTCGTCCCGAATCCCGATCACATCCATATCACCGGCAATGGGGATCAGCAGAAGAAGGTCGTATCCCTGCATCTTTACGGTATAGCAATGGCGGGTTTCCATATTTACGATAAGGAAGCGCGTACGCGCAAATGGGTTGAAGTCGGCTACAACGAGAGCTGATTGGAGAAACCATCGGATAGGTCCACTTCTGCGCAATGAGCTTGTGGTTCCAAGCGAGCAGGGAATTCGCTCAGCCGGTGGCGCGTCGAGGACCTAATGCATAAGGCGGGTAGGCGATGAAATCCCGAGCGGCGATTCTTTTCGAGGTGGGCCAGAAGCTCGAAATCCGGGAAGTGGACGTGCAGGATCCGGGCCCGGGCGAGGTGCGGATCCAGATGGTGGCGAGCGGGGTCTGTCACAGCGATCTTCACGTCATGACCGGCCACTTGAACGCACCGCTTCCAGCGGTCCTTGGCCACGAGGGGGCCGGTATCGTCGCCGACGTCGGCGCGGGCGTGACCTCGGTGCAGCCGGGGGACCACGTGATCCCGCTCTGGCGGCTCTCCTGTGGCGAGTGTGAATATTGTACCGCGGGCCGGCCGGCGCTCTGTCCGGCCGGAACCGAGATCCGCTGGTCGGGACACCTCTTGGACGGCACCAGCCGGTTCAAGCTCGATGGCCAGGAGATCAAGCACTTCGCCGGTGTGTCCAGCTTTTCCAACTATACGGTGCTTCCCGAGAAGGCCGTACTGAAGATCCCGGACGACCTTCCGCTCGAACGGGCGGCCCTGCTGGGCTGCGCCGTGATCACCGGCGTTGGCGCTGTAATCAACGCGGCCCGGGTGAGACCGGGACGCACGGTGGCGGTTTTCGGCACCGGCGGCGTGGGTATCAATGTGGTGCAAGGCGCCGTCCTTGCGGGGGCCGAGAAGATCATCGCTGTAGACCTCCTGGAAAGCCGGCTCGAGCACGCGAAACGGTTTGGCGCCACCCATGTGGTGAATGCCTCCGCCGGGGACCCGGTCGAGCAGATTCGTGATCTCACCGGCGGTAGAGGCGTGGACTACGCCTTCGAGGTCATCGGGCTTCCGATCACCATGCGGCAGGCGTACGACTCCCTGGCCAAGCGCGGCGTGGCGATGATTGTGGGGATCACGCCGACAACCGCCGAGGTGACGGTGCCCTCGCTGTCCCTCGTCTATGAGGAGCGGGTACTGACGGGATCGCTCTACGGCTCGGCGGCGCCGAAAACCGATATTCCGCGGTTGATCGATCTCTATCGGGCCGGCCGCCTCAAGTTGGATGAGTTGCTCACCCGCAGCTACCCGATCGAGGAGATCAACGAAGCCTACAGCGCCCTGGAGTCCGGCGAGACGCTTCGCAGCGTCGTCACCTTCTGACCGCACACCGGGGAGGAGGCGTTGGGCTGAACCCCACACTCGGAGGCGGGCAGACAGAATAGCCGTCACGCCCGAGTGGCCGTCGACCCGGCGGGCACGATTCCTCTAACCGCCCAGGCCTGTGCGGTGAGTGTCAATCGGCCATCCCCTGCCTGGCCAGTGGTCTTTTGGCGGACACGGTCCTCGAGAGCATGCCCCTCATCTTCACTCAGCTTCTGAGCGTAGGACGCCGTTTTCGTCACCCCACTCGAGAACGGCGTCCAGTAATCATCGAAGGATTCGAATGCCATCTCGATCACCGCATCCCAGAATAACGCGAGCATCGGCATTCCATCGGCGAAGTTCCATTGACTCGCAGCCACGATTCCTCCGGCTTTCGTCACCCGGCGCATCTCCTTTACCGCTTCAGGTGCATCCCTGAGCTCTTGCAAAATCAGAAGGGAAAGTGTTCCGTCGAACTGTCCACCCGCGAAGGGCATGTCCAACGCATCGCCTCGCTCGAAACTCACCCGCTGGTCGTGCACGCGGGCCCGGCAAAACGTCACATACGACTCCGACGGTTCGATGCCGATGACCGTGGCATCTTCGACGCCCGCCAGCAAAGCTGCCGCAAGCACGCCGGTGCCGCTACCGACATCGAGAAATCGTCCGCGCTTGCGCAAATCGGCGAAATTCACGAATGCCGGCGCGAGACGGGCACTCCATCACCCCATCCAAAGCTCATAGTCCTCGGGATTCGAGAACTCGCCCATCGCTGACGATTACCCCAATTTCGCGATCGGCCGACAAACGAGATCGCCGCACGATCGTCTATTCATTCAACCAAAGTTTTTCTCGATCAAGATACGATAATAATCGTGTTCTAGAAGTCTGCTGCCATCCGCAAGACGACAATGTCGTATCCAGGTATCCCGAAACTCCCTGCCATACTCATTGGCACCAGCCAGACAGGTTTCTAGAGCTGATTCATTTGGTAATGCATCGTCCTTGACCCTGTGACCGATCTCCGAGGACGTCTTACGCGCTATGAACATATAGGCTTTGGAAAGTTTTTCCGAGTCGTCGATCAAAGCGTAGACGACGGGAATAATGTCATAGCCGGCTTCTCTTTCCGCCAGGGCATCAAATCCCTCATTGGTAACCTTCATCAGCACTCCGTTGACAATGTCGTCCTTGTTACTTGTTTCCTGGATATTCAGTGTGGCATTGTGACCATTGAACTTTGAACGGCGATACAACCCTCCGTGGTCAATATAGTTTTTGTCTTCGAGAACAAAATTGAAAACTCTTCTCACGCCAAAGGCATTGACTGGTCGTCTTTCGCCTGACTGGTTCAGAGTCTGGGAAGCAGACTCCTTGCTCATCAGAGTGCCATAGACAACAAACTCGGCACTGCCCTGCTGTTTCAAGAACTCTGGCCAGTGAGGCCAGTTGTAGTTCTCTTCGAATTTCATCTGCAGCGTCCCTTATGCCGGAACCAGACGTCCTCACCCGGGGGTGCGGGCTGACCCGCATATCGTGGCTTTTTAAGGAGACAGACCCCTCTTTACTGATAATGCGTCAGTCGTAACGTTTGTGGTAGCGCCGCCGGGTCCCGGCGCGCTCCACGACTACCCCTTTGATGGAGGCCAGGCCCGCATCGAGCTCCAACGCCGGGTAGGTCTCTTTCAGTGCTTCGAGCCAGACGCGATTGTCGTCCATGCGCAGCCGGCGAAAAATATACGCTCCGGCGATCTCGGCGAGCACGTAGGCGCCGTCCCTGGCGTGCCCGGTCGGATCTATGATGATGATGCAGTGGCGGCGGAACTCCGGCTCCATGCTGTCGTCTATGACGCGAAGCGCAAACGGTGCCGCGTCGGTGCAGGTGCTCGGCTGCATGGCGTCCATCAGTAGCCGTTTACTGCGTTGATCCCAGAACGATGGCGTCGCCGACCAGCTGATGCAGACTCAGAATCTGATCCATCTCGAAACCGTAGTAGGGCAACACCCTGGCGAACTGGCTTTTGCAGATGGCGCAGATGGCGACCAGGTGGGTGACATTGTGGCGGTCGACGACTTCTTTCAGCGCCTGCATGCGCGGGAGCGCGCCTTTGACTCGGAGCTCCACGAGTTCGTCGGTGAGGAGACCGCCTCCGCCACCGCAGCAGAAGGTGGCTTGTTTTATCGTGTCGGCGCGCATGTCGTAGACGTGATTGCAAACCGCGTTGAGTATTTCTCTCGGCAGTACGAACTGGCCGCCCGGGATATCCCCCATGCGGGACGCGCGGGCGACATTGCAAGAGTCATGGAATGTGACCCGGCGTTCGTCGTTGGCGCTCGGGTCCAGGGTGAGTGTGCCGCGTTTGATGAGATCGTGGGTGACCTCGACGATATGCTGGGGGACCGGGTAGCGGGAGTCGAGGAAGTCGAAAGGGCCCGCCAGCGTATTCAGAAAACCGTAAGCGACCCGCCAGGCGTGGCCGCATTCGCCGAAGACGATGCGTTTGACGCCGAGCTCCAGAGCGGCTTCGCGGATGCGGAGCGCGACTTTGCGCATATTCTCGTAGCTGCCGACGAAGAGTCCGAAGTTGGCGGCTTCGGAAGCGTGGCTCGAAAGCGTCCAGCTTATGCCGGCCTGATGAAAAACTTTGCCGTAGCCGATGAGGCCGTCCACGTGGGGTTCTGCGAAGAAGTCGGCGGAAGGGGTGACCAGCAGAATTTCGGCGCCCACTTCGTCCAGGGGATAGCGGACTCTTGTCCGGGTCTCCTCAAAGACGTCTTCTTCGAGGCCTTTCAGCGTATCCTTGAGCGCCGGTGACGGCAGGCCCAGGTTGTTCCCGAGCTTGTGCACCTTGCCGATGACTTCGTTCGTGTACTTCTGGCCAAGCCCGATGCTGTCCATGATTTCCCGTGCCGCCATGGAGATCTCGGCGGTGTCGATGCCGAAGGGGCAGTAGACGGAGCAGCGCCGGCATTGGGAGCACTGGTGGAAGTACGTATACCAGTCGTCGAGGACTTCTTTGGTGAAATCTTCGGCACCGACCAGCCAGGGAAAGTACTTTCCTGCGAAGGTGTAGTAGCGACGGTAGACTTTGCGGAACAGGTCCTGGCGGGCCACCGGCATGTTCTTGGGATCACCCGTGCCGAGAAAGTAGTGGCACTTGTCGGTGCAGGCGCCGCATTTGACACAGGCATCGAGGAAGACCTGCAGCGAACGGTACTTGCCCACGAGCTCGCCCATTTTTCTGATGGCGACTTGTTGCCAATCGTCCACCAGTTCCCCGGGGAATCCCAAGGGCTCCTGCAGCTCGGGTGATGCCACGTGGGGCTGGCTGTGGGCCATCGCCCCTTCCACCACGACCGGGATTTTCCGGTAGGGTTTGAGCGTAGGCGTATCGAAGTCGGGCATGGTCATGATGTGGGCGCGTTGGTCGTCGTCGCCCTACCGCTTCTTTGACTCCAGGTCTTCAGCCCACGAAGCCAGGTGTCGGCGTTCGCGCGGGTTGTCCACTTGATTGAGTGTGGGACTGAAGAAGACCGCCGGTGCGTGCAGCAGCTTGCTGTAGGGGAAGATGATCATGAGCGTGACGACCAAGCCCAAGTGAATCAGCAGAATGCCGTCGCTGGGGATTGGCTGCCAGTCGAAATCGATCAATCCCTGCACAAAGAATTTCACCGCGACCGGATTGGTATAAAACACGGTGCGCATGAGAATGCCGGTAACGGCGATGGCGGCGAGGAGTGCGAGCATCAGGTGGTCGGATGGCGCGGAGATGTAGCGTACGCGATCGATGAAGATGCGCCGTAGCCACAGTCCGGCGAGTCCTACCAGCATCACCGAACCCGTGTACACGCCGTAGAGTTGCACGACATACACCCAGGGCCACACGGGCTCGAGAAAATAGCGCAGATGGCCGAGCAGCACGATGAGCATGGCGAAATGGAACAGCCAGCCGAAAATCCAGGTGGGCTTGTTAGCCTTGAAGAGGCTCGAGAAGAGAAACACCTCTTTCAGCATGCGCAGCACCACTCCCGGTAGTGTGGTGGGCGCAGGGGTGGTCGGGATTTTGAGGGGCGCGGGGGTACGGGCGTATCGGACGATGCGGTAGGCGAGTCCGGCAATCAGAACGGTGGTGGCCGTGTACAGCAGGAGCGCATAGATGATGGTCAGCGGTGACATCCAGGTTCACTCGGGTTGGAATCGTTGCGGATCTTCTGGCTCATATGCAGCCGGTGGGTTTCGGCAGGCCCGCATAGCGGCACGCCTGCTTGGCGGGACCCAGGGGGAAGAGCTGATAGAGGAACTTGGTATTACCCTTCTCTCTGCCGAGCTTCTTAGCGATGCCCTTGGTCAGGATGCGCACGGCGGGGGCGATCTGGTATTTATCGTAATACTCTCGCAGGAAGTTGATGATCTCCCAGTGGTCCTCGGTGAGCACGATATCGTCCTGCGCCGCCATGTACTCGGCTACCTCGGAGCTCCAGTCAGAAATAATCTGAATGTAGCCGTCTTCGTCGGTTTCGAGGACCTCACCATCGACTCGAATGGACATCAATGACTCCTGCCGTGCTCGTTCAAAGGCATGCGTGCACGGCGTCGTATTCGACCACCAGATCGACGAAGCCGTCGTAGTCGACGACGGTGATGTCTTCCATCACGTCGTGTTCGCTTAAACCCCGTGCCTTCAAGTCGGGACCGAGGACATAGAATTGTAACCTGTTGCCGGCGTCTCTGAGGGTTCCGTTCAATGACGTGCCGTTCATGGCGCCGTAAACGCCGTCTTCGATGAGAAGAACGGCACTGCCTTGCGACGCGATGCGGAGGCATGTCTCGAGGGAGTTCTTCTCGAAGGGTGATTTGTTGACGGTGTGCAGAACCGACATCCCAGTTCCTCAGAAGCTCAAGAGAACGTCCTGCTCTTCCATGATCTTTCCGATCTCTTCGGACGTCTTGATGGTGACCGGCACGTTGAGATCGTCCTCGGACATGCCACGCGCTTCCAAGGACTCCTTTTCCACAAAGAGCTTTTTCACATTGTACATCTCGAGAGCGCAGAAGCTTTTGGAGAAGTTCTTCTTGCCGATGGCGGTCGTGTCCTGGCCTTTGCGGATTTGATACACGCCATCGTCCAGAAACACGACGCTCACGTCCTGGTTGAAGGCGGCGCCTGTCAACACGGCCTCCAGCGCCTCCTGGGCATAGATACTGCCGTGGGGTGCGCGGCGGTTCACGTACATGAACTTCTTGCACACGGGGCCCTTGTATTCGAACTCTTCCGGAAACTCTTCCATTGCGCGTCCTCAGTCTCCGAAGACCACCAGGCGATCCGATTCGATGCCGGCTTCGATCAATTGCCCGAGCCCGGAAATGCGAAATCCCGGGGCCAGGTTGTTTGTGTCCTTCCGGTTGCGCTTCTGCGCCGCCTCGTCGACGATCCCACGGCGCTGGGCGGCGGCGACACACACCACCAGATCGAGGTCGTGCGATTCGGCCAGATCGCTCCAGCGTTTGACGATGTCGCGTTCGTCTTGGGGCGGGGTCGTCAGTCGCGTGCCGTTGTTGACGCCGTCGTGGTAGAAGAAGACGCGATAGATTTCGTGCCCCTTAGCGAGGGCCGCGCGGGTGAAATGGTAGGCCGTATCAGCGGCCTGGTGCTGGTAGGGGCCTTCGTTGAGGACGACGGAGAGTCTCATTCGTGGACCTGGCTTCGGATGGTCGCAACAGACTGTAAATTGTAACGCAATCCGGGCTTCGACCACACTCCCGTCGTGCCCGCCCCTGGCTCGAGGAATCGGCCTTGCCCAGTCAGGACGATGATGCTCGATATGGCGGCAGGCGGCACTGGTGCAGCGCCGTGTCGGGGTGGTTCTCGTGGAGGCGCCTGCAGGCATCATCGATCATCCGGGCCCGTCGCCAAAGCCTGAAAGAGGGCCCGAGAGAGGGATTTCATCGGGACCCGGCTCGATACCGGATCCGTCTGTACAGTCCCATGAACGCGCTTTGAATTTCCGGATCGGTCCTCGGATCCTTCCTGTTGAATGACACCAGCCCCCCGGAATGGAGCTTCCCCTCGACCACGAGTTGAAACCGCCCGGTGCGGCGCGCGTGCCCGGCCCGATCTTGTCTATCATCTGACCCATGACGAGCGATTTCATTCAGGCCGTTGACGTCAGCGAGCTTCCGCCCGGCAGGATGACCTGCGTCGACGTGGGTGGGCAGCGCGTTCTCGTCGCCAACGTCGACGGGGTTTTCTACGCCACCGACGACACCTGCACTCACGAAGATGCATCGTTATCGAGTGGTTCGTTGAAAGGCGAGCTCGTAAAATGCCCGTTGCACGGGAGCCGCTTCAGCCTGCGTACCGGCGAGCCCATTGAGGACCCGGCCGAAGAGGCGCTGCGATGTTATCCGGTGAAAGTCGAGGACGGTGTCGTGCTTGTCGAATGTCAATCTCACACCGATCAGTGACAGACGTGACACCAGAGCAGATGAGCGACGCGGAAACGGCCATGCGTTCCTACCTGCAGCGCATCGCCACCGGCCCCGAGCTGAGCAAGGACATCTCCCTCGAGGAGACCCGTCACGGCATGGGCTTGATACTCGACGGGAAGGCCGATCCGGTGCAGGCGGGCATCTTTCTCATTGCCCTGCGTATGAAACGGGAGTCCGATGACGAGACCCGGGGCATGCTGGAAGCAATCCGCGAGGCGACTGTCAGGGTCGGGGCCGACGTCGACGATGTGCTGGACATGGCGGACCCCTACGACGGCTACAATCGCACCTTGCCCGCGTCTCCGTTTCTGCCCGCGGTGCTCGCAGCCTGCGGCGTACCGGCCTTCTCCCACGGTGTGCGGAGTGTCGGGCCCAAGTTCGGCGCTACCCACCATCAAGTACTTCACGCGGCGGGGATTGCCGTCGACGATAGCCCGCAGCGTGTTGCCGCGCGCCTCGAAGATCCCGCCATCGGCTGGGGCTATGTCGACCAGAGCCGCTTCTGTCCCAAGCTCTACGCTCTTACCGAGCTTCGCCGATTGATGGTGAAGCGCCCGGCCATCACCACCACGGAAGTGCTGGCCGGACCCATCAAGGGCAAATCCACACACCTCGTGACCGGCTTCGTGCACAAGCCTTATCCGCGCATCTACGCCCTGCTCGCGCGGCACGCGGGCTACGACTCGGCGCTGCTGGTACGCGGCACCGAAGGCGGGATCATTCCTTCACTGCGCCAGACGGGGAAGATCTGGCACTACCACCAGCAGGGTGATGTGCAGGAGGTCGATTTCAAGCCCGAGGCACTCGGCATCAACCAGGCGCTGCGCGCGGTCCCCCTTCCCGAGCACCTGCCCGGCTACCGTAAGAAAACCGACGGCGGCGCCTCCAGGGTGGACGCCAGCGCCATCGCCGCCGAAGCCGCCCGTGTCGGTATCGACGCTCTCGAGGGCAAACCCGGGGCGACCTGCGACTCTCTGGTCTACGGCGCAACGCTCTGTCTGTGGCACCTGAACCGCCATCGTTCCCTGTCCGAAGCCGCGAACGCCGTTCGCGAGGTACTGCAGTCAGGCAAGGCGCTGAAGCATTTCAACGAAGCCTGATCCCTTTTACACTTTCAAGTGGTCAGTTGGCTGAGCGGACGACGTCGATACCCAGGGCACTAACGTATTTTGCAATAGCGTCGCCGTTCGATTCCCATAAGTCACCCGGGTCGATGGTTTCGCTGGGCCGATCTTTGTATTCGGCGATCCAGACCTCGATCACTCTCCCCTTCAAATCACGACCGGTGGTAATCGTGACGTACTCGATTTCATCCAAGCTGAAGCCTTTCTCGGTTTGATCGAACCAGAATCCAGTGTATTGACGGATACGACTGTCGTCGACGATCACCCGGTCCATCAGTAGCATCGGGCCGAACAGCAATCCAAAAAACAGGCCGAATGCGCCGATCAGCAAGCCCGGAATCTTGTTGACCTTCACGCATAGGAACAATCCGAGCAACAGGAAAGCGACTGGGACTGCCACCGGAATCAGAGAAATGTACAGTGGAAATCTGAATTCCACGGCTGATTCAGTCAGGCTTCCTGGAAATTACACTGGCGTAGGAAACTTGGGCATACCACTGCCCCGCTTCCACGCGACGTTCGGCTTCGGCTTTCAGCGCATTCGCGCCGCTCTCCCCCAGCCGGCCGGATGCCATCAGAGCGTCCGTGCCTCTTTCGACCCAGCTGAACATGAAACTTGGCTCCGGGTGCTCGGCGTACCCGTAGCTGCGCAAAGGACCCGCCTCAAAACCACAATCCCTCAGCAGTCCCCTCATCTTCCTGACGAACCAGCGATCGTGCACGATGCTGTCGACTAAGACGTTGACGATCGCTTCAAAGGGATCGAAATCCCCCGTGCTGAGAGACGCGGTGGAAAAGTCACAGTCGAAGACCGCGAGCGTGCCGCCGGATTTCAATACCCGGCGGGCTTCCAGTATCACGAGCTCCGGCTCCGGAACGTGGCAGAGCAACGTATGCAGGACGACCAGATCGAAGGAGCTATCGTCGAAGGGTAGCGAGCGGCCGTCTCCTTCCTGAAAAACCAGATTACTGATTCCTTCCGCGAGCTCGCGCGCCTTCGCCAGAAAGACCGGAGACGGGTCCAGACCGACCACCCGATCGGCTTTCTCGAGGCTGGCCAACCGCCTGGCGACGGGCCCCGTGCCACTTCCGATTTCCAGAATCTGCGCAGGGTCGGGAAGCTCGATCTGCGAGAGATAGGATTCGAGCATCGACTGGAGCTGCGGATCGGCCGCGCGCAGCTCCAGGGTCTTGACGATCACCTCCAGAACGTCGGGCGGTGCTTTCGTGATGTCGGAGAATAGATCCGGCACGTCAGGTTTCGTCACCCGCCGGCAGACAGACTTCCCGGTCCAGGTGTTTTTCATACACCTTGATCATCGCACTCTTCGGCTGTTCGCCGAATCCCATGTCGATGGCTGCTTTATAGGTCGCTATCATCGCGTCCACGACGGGTATCGATGCCTGGCAACGCGCCGCGGCCTCCTGAACGTTCACGATGTCCTTGTAGGCCGCTTGCATGGAATAGTCGCCGTCGAACTGTCGCGCCAGAATACGCGGCACGAAGTATTGGCTTGCGAAGCTGCGTGAGCTTGCCGTGGTCAGTACCTCCGCGAGCTTTCCCGGATCGAGTCCTGATTTCACGGCCAGCGGCATCACTTCACAGATGGCAGCGATGTTCACATTGTAGATGATGTTGTTGAAAGCTTTCATGAGCTGGCCCATGCCAACCTCGCCGCAGTGGACGATGAATTCCCCCATGACCTCGAGATAGGGCCTCATGTGGGCGAACATGTCGGTACTTCCGCCGAACATCATGGTCAAGGTCCCGTTTCCGGCACGAAAGGGCATGCCGGAAACCGGGCAATCACTGTAAGACAAACCGGCCTGCTCTGATTTCTCCGCGAGTTGCAGGGTGGCTCGGTAGTTCATCGTCGTGGTATCGACGATGACGGGGCCGCCGCGCGCCTTCATCAAGACTCCCTTGTTACCAAACAGGACATCGTCGACTTCCTTTTCAGATGGCAGGCAGAGAAACAGCAATTCCACCCTGGATGCGAGATCGGCGGGACCGGTTGCGGCCGATGCGCCGAGCGCGACAATTGCCTCTACCGGCTCCAAGCGCGCATCGAACACCGTGAGCGGGACGCCCGCTTTGGCGAGGTTCGACGCCATCCCGAAGCCCATCGGGCCCAGGCCGATGAAACCGACGGAGTTCTTGTTCATGGCGTTGGTTCTCGATCCGTCAGCTTTCGGGACTCGTGCCGGAATAACGCGGTAAGTCGTCGGCTACGTCGAACCAGGACAGCCGCTCGTCGATAAACGCGTGCCGATCGGGACTGCACGCCTCAGGATCATCGAGAGAGGCGACATAAACTTCGATGATAGGCTTGTCGTGCCAAATGCCCTCCCAGGAAAGCGGCGAGCCGCATACGGAACAGTGCCCCCGGAAGACGCCCGGCGAGGACTCGTAGCGCTTCGGTTCGCCACGGGTGAACCGGACGCCGCCTTGGTAGAACAGCAGGATTGCCAGGACAGGGGCTGCTGTCGCTTTTCGACAGCTTTCACAGTGACAGTAGGACACCTTGAAGGGTTTCATCGTCGTCTCGAAACGCACGGCACCGCACAGGCATCCGCCAGTCAG
>SMUX01175855.1_pt1 | contig 18438 bp, 14 predicted proteins | sample 2456431 | NCBI WGS metagenome assembly SMUX01 (sample SAMN11095930, study PRJNA526329) | marine sediment metagenome | biome: Marine sediment; feature: Surficial sediment; material: Deep marine sediment; isolation source: Hadal surficial sediment | place: Pacific Ocean | collected 2014-11 | depth... | reverse complement strand
TCCAACCATTCCATTTGAGCAGTATCGCGAGTATCCGATCGAGGAAATGCGGCAGCGGCTCAATGATTTCTACCAAAATATTGGCCGGCGCAGAACGGTTCGTGATTTCTCTGATCGGCCGGTGCCGCGAGACATTATCGAAACGGCACTGAAAGTTGCAAACACGGCGCCGAGCGGCGCAAACCTGCAGCCATGGCACTTTGTGGTTGTCAGTGGTCCGGAAACGAAAAAGAAAATTCGAGAGGCGGCTGAAGTCGAAGAGCGAGAGTTCTATGAACATCGTGCTTCGGAGGAGTGGCTCTCGGCACTCGCGCCACTGGGGACTGATGACAGCAAGCCGTTCCTGGAAACAGCGCCTTATCTTATCGCCGTATTCCTGAAGAAGTTTGGCGTGTTGCCGGATGGCCGCAAGGTGAAACATTACTATCCGACGGAGTCAACGGGCATAGCCGCTGGCATGCTCATCACTGCGCTGCATGAGGCCGGTTTGGCAATGCTGACACACACACCGAGTCCGATGAAATTCCTGAACGAAATTCTCGGCAGGCCGAAGAGCGAAAGACCGTTTCTGTTATTGGTTGTCGGTTATCCGGCCGACGATGCACGGGTGCCGGATATTCAACGCAAGCCGCTGGAGGAATTCGCGTCATTCATCGAGACGTAAACTAACCCGTATTTTGCAGCGCCTGGGCAATGCCGTTCACGCTGGCCAGCAACGCATCGAACATATCTTCGTCTTTGTAGTTGGACTCCCTCCACCTCGACAACAGATCCACCTGCATCAGGCTCATCGGATCGACGTATGGGTTGCGCAACATAATTGCGCGCTGCAGCGTGACGTCACCTGCCAATAAATTATCGTGATCCGAAAAGTCGAGAATCAACTCGTGTGTCAGGTCGTACTCTTTCTTGATGGGCGGAAAAAACTCATCGTGAAGTTCACCCGACAGTTTCGAGTACTCCTCCGCAATACCCAGATCCGATTTGGCCAGCACCATCTCCGCATCGGCCGCTAATGAGCGCAGGAAGTACCATTCTCTGAACATCTCGCCAAACGCGTCTTCACCGAACTCGGCGATAGCCTTCTTGAGTCCGCTGCCGATCCCGTACCAGCCCGGTAAAACGAATCGTGACTGCGTCCATGCGAACACCCACGGAATAGCGCGAAGGTCGTCGATACCGGCCTGGCTTCGGCGAGACGATGGTCGTGAGCCAATGCGCATGCGCTCGATCAGGTCAATCGGTGTTGCTTTACGAAAATAATCGTAGAAATTTGGCGTTTCGTATACGAGCTTTCGATAAGCGCGGCGACTCTCATTGGCAATGACATCCATCATGCCGTGCCATTCGGGCTGGTCGTTGCCCCGGTGTCTGGGCATTGCAGTCGCCAATGCCACCGATCCCGTCATCTGCTCGAGCGTGCGAAGTGCAATTCCTCGCAAACCGTACTTCTCGTTGATGATTTCGCCCTGCTCAGTGACACGCAACCGACCGTTCACGGTACCGGGCGGCGCACCCAAAACAGCGACATGTGTTTTGCTGCCGCCGCGACTGATCGTGCCGCCGCGGCCGTGGAACAGTGTCAGTTCGATGCCCTGTTCCCCAGCAGCCTTAGCGATGGCTTCCTGTGCGCCTTGTAATGCCCATCGTGCGGATGCGAGGCCACCGTCTTTATTGCTGTCGGAATATCCGATCATCACCATCTGGCAATTGTTCCGGCGCGCCAGGTGTTTGCGGTATAGATCCGTCGACAGCAGTGACTCCAGAATCACAGGTCCGTTTTGCAAATCGTCAACTGTTTCCAGCAACGGTGCGATATCAAGCGGCACTTCGCCACGCTTGTTGTGCAGCTCGCCCCATTGCGCAAGAAGGATGACCGATAAAATATCGTCAGTGCCCTGCGTCATGCTGACAATGAAAGGGCCTATTGCCTTCGGGCCGTATTTTCTGCGGCAGGACGCAATGGCCTGAAACACAGCGATAGTCTTGCGCGCTCGCGTGCTTAGGTGCATGGGTGCGCTTTCGCGTGACGAAATGGCCTCGACGATGCGTGTCGTACGCTCGTCCACCGACATCTCCAGCCAGTTGTCTTCGCCCAGGCACTCACCAACGACATCGCGGTGCACCTCCGAGTCCTGTCGAATATCGAGCGTGACCAGGTGGAAACCGAACGTATTGATACGGCGCAGGAAACGACGTACCGCAAACAGTCCGGCGTGTTCTCCTCTGTTTTCGATAAGACTGCCTGCAATAAGCTCTATGTCGTCCACTAATTGCGAGACTTTCTCATAGGGGAGAACATCGTCATCGTATGTTGTCTGCAGGCGTTGCTGTACGAGGCGCAGAAATACGCGGTAGGGCATGTCTCTGTGACGGGCCGGCACCGCGTGATAAGCGTTTGGAAATACGCCGCGATACTCGTCTATTTTGTCGAGCATCCCCTGCCCAAAACCAGCGCGATCAGTTGACTGGCTGAGCTTGGCACCGAGCGTGGCACACTCGTCGTAGTACAAGTCGAGTATCAACGAGCGTTGGCGCGCGAGAGTTTCCCGAATGGTTTTCGCGTTGACGTTCGGGTTACCGTCCATGTCACCGCCAACCCATGAGCCGAAACGCAAAAGGTTCGGTACTTCGACCTTATCGCCGTCGTCAAAGATTCTTCTGACGGCGCTCTCCATGTCCTCATAAAACGGCGGTATCGCGCGATACAAGACATCGGTGACAAAAAACAGCACGTGTTCAAGTTCATCCGAGACCGTCATTTGCTCGGACGGATGTTCATCGGTTTGCCAGCCGGTCGTTGCCAGCAGACGGATATTCTGCATCGCCGCTTCGGTTTCCTGCGGCGTCATCGTCGGGTTCAGCAAATCGACAAGGTGCCTAACAATGTTCTGTTCCTTACGCAGTATCGTGCGCCGTGTCGGCTCGGTCGGATGAGCGGTAAATACCGGTTCGATCGATAACGAGTTGAGAAGGTCCGACAGGCTGCTGGCGTCAATACCCGAAGCCTTCAGCTTGATGAACGTATCTTCGAGCCCGCCTGGCTGATAGTGAACAACATCGCGCAAGTATTCGCGCCGACGCCGAATGCGATGCACTTTCTCGGCAGTGTTCACCATCTGAAAATAAGTAGAGAAACTGCGAATGACCTGCAGTGCCTGCTTCGGATCCAAACCGCTAACCAAGTCAGCGAGCTCTTCCCCGGGTTTTTCATTGCCCTCGCGGCGGCGAATCGCGCGGAGGCGAGCATTCTCGACGAACTCGAAGAGTTCATCGCCGCTTTGTTCGCGAATCAGCTCGCCGAGCATCGCCCCAAGCATTCGCACATCGTCGCGCAGCGGCTGATCCTTGTCTTCGAAAACGATGTCCTGTCGACGAAGTGACTTGTGTATCCGGGTGCTCATGATATTGGGCCGGTTCGGTCAGTCGCGAAAATTCTCGTATTGCAATGGCAGGCCGATGTCCGTTTCTTTCAACATTGCAATGACAGCTTGCAGATCATCACGCTTCTTGCCGCTGACTCGCAATTGGTCGCCCTGTATCGCCGTCTGAACCTTCAATTTTGCAGATTTTATTTGTTTCACAAGTTTTCGTGCGCGGTCCGCATCAATGCCTCGACGCAGGACCATTCGTTGGCGCGCCTCGCTGCTCGACACTTCGGGCTCCTGTTCTTCCAGGCACGCGATGTCGATGCCACGCCTGGACAGTTTCTGGTGCAGGATGTCGAGCATCTGTTTAAGCTGAAACTCGGATTGCGACGTCATCGTGATGACCTGTTGATCGAGCTCGTAGCGCGAGCCGGTGCCCTTGAAATCAAAGCGCGTATTGACCTCGCGATTCGCCTGGTCAACTCCGTTTCTTGCTTCGTGTGAATCGAAGTCACTTACAACATCAAAAGAAGGCATAGCCGATCCTGCTTGTCCCGCACCAACATGTGCAGCGAAAGGTACACCCGCTAAAGTGTTCACGCCAGACCTGCGGCGAACAACGCACCTAAAAACTGCATAAGTTGCCGAGTAACGGGAGCAGTCTGCAGGCCGTGATCACCGCAAGATACCTCAATGTTTTTTGCTCTCGAGCCCTCAGTCGTCACATCGCCTTGCCCGTTGCTACCGGCCGAGGCGGCCAATGAGTTCTCTCCGCAGGTATGTATGCAGGTGCCGAGCCACTCCGCCTGGATACCGCTGGAACTGGATATAGCTGCTTTCGCGGACTCCCAGGGAGAGATTGCGATGACGGCACTTGAGCACGCTCTCGTGGCTTGTGTTGATGATGGAGACAAGTTGCATGACCAGACCGAATGGGCCGAGCCACTGATCGAATACGATAGCTGGTTAAATCGCCGGCTGGCGATCGCGCTGCGCGGATGGGGCGATATTGTGGATCGTCGCGGAGTTGACCCCGCGTCGTTGCAGACACTCAGAGACATGGAACAACTTGCGGAGTGGGTGTGTCGGACGGTGCACGATCGATCGCGATATCTCGCCCAACAGAGCAACTGGTGTCCGGCACTGGACGAGGCAGGCGCGTTGGTTATGCAGCAGAAGCAGTCCAGGGCGTGGGGGCGTCGCTGGAGAAAGGCAGTTCGGGACGTCGCAGTGCGGCATCGCAATCTCACCACGATGTCGCCGTGGGACGTTTTTCCTCGCGGAAAACGGGCCGATCTGCGCTACGCGGACCTGCTGCCATTGACTCGATTCGCGGATTCCCTGTCATTCCAGCGCGATGTAAGCATCGCACACTGGAACGTTAGTGATTTTAAAGGCTTTTATGAGCGAGTCTCGGCGATTGTACGTTGCAATAACGATGCCGGACTCGTTGCGAAACAGGTGTAATTTAGGATACGGTCTAGGTCGCCGCCTTCTCGGGCGAGGGTCGAATGAGAGGACGTATTGCAACCGATCACACCTGACGCACACGGGCTCGCTGTTCTTGTCCTGACAGTGGTCGCGTTGTTTCTGTTTACGCGCGACAATATTCCGCTCGAGTCGTCGTCGCTCGCCATACTCATTTTGCTGGTCGCCGGATTTCAGCTCTTTCCCTACGAAAAAGCCGGGGAGGTAGTGCTCGGCCCGATCGATTTTTTTGCCGGCTTTGGCAATGAAGCGCTGGTCGCGATTTGCGCGCTGATGATGGTCGGTAAAGCGCTGGAAACAACGGGCGCGCTGCAACCTCTGGCGACCGTCGTCAGCAGGGCGTGGTCGTCCCGGCCGGTTCTCGCCCTCGTGACCACGTTGGTCGCTGCCGCAGTACTCAGTGCGTTTATGAACAACACACCGATCGTCGTCCTGCTGATGCCGATACTGGTCGGCGCCTCATTGCGCGCTAAATTTCCGGTGTCGGGTGTCATGCTGCCGATGGGCCTGGCGACTATCATCGGTGGCATGTCGACGACGATCGGCACATCCACCAACCTGCTGGTTGTCGGTATTTCGCGTGACATGGGAATGCACGAATTCAGCCTGTTCGAGTGGGTGCTGCCGGTCGCAATCGTGGGTGGCGTTGGCCTGCTGTTTCTGTGGCTGGTCGCGCCCAGATTGCTGCCGGACCGTACGCCGCCGATGGCCGACACGTCGCCACGCATATTTAGTGCGCAGCTGCACGTCAAAGAAGGCGGCTTTGCCGACGGCAAGTCACTGTCCGAGGTGCTCGCCAAGACGGATGGCAATCTGCGCATCGACAAGATCCAGCGCACCGAGTCATTATTTCTTGCCAAGTTGCCGTCGATAACGATTCAGTCCGGTGACCGGCTGTTCGTCAAGGACTCACCCGAAAATCTCAAACATTACGAACAGTTGCTGGGCGCAACGCTGTTCAACATTTCCGACAGTGAGCATCCCGTCGATGATGAGACGCCGTTGCAGGCCGAGGGTCAGCAGCTTGCTGAAGTGGTCGTAACGCGCGGTTCGCCGTTGCATTTACGCAGCCTGGCCGCCGCGAGGTTCAGCATTAGCTACGGCTTGCTGCCGCTGGCGCTACATCGCGCGCGCGCGCCGAGCTCGCAGGTAACAGGGGACCTGAATCTTATTCGTCTGCGTGCTGGTGACGTGTTGCTGGTGCAAGGCTCTGGCGAGGCTATAGCAAACCTCAAGAACAGCGGCAACATGCTGGTACTCGATGGCACGACCAATCTGCCGCAAACGCATCATGCCAAGCGCGCACTGTTTATCATGGGTGGCGTTGTGTTGTTGGCCGCTCTGGGCGTCATGCCGATATCGGTCAGCGCGCTTCTGGGCCTGGGGCTCATGATCGCGACCGGTTGTCTCGGGTGGCGTGATGCCGCCGGCGCTTTGTCTATTCCGGTGGTCATGATCATTGTGACGTCATTGGCGCTGGGCAAGGCCCTTGTGGGCACCGGAATGGCGGCCTATATTGCAGTTAGTTTTGTGAATGTTGCCTCAGGACTGCCGACGCCAGTGATCCTGAGCGCTTTCATGCTGCTCATAACGATCATGACAAATATTGTGTCGAACAATGCGGCGGCGGCTATTGGAACGCCCATTGCGATCAGCATCGCGCAGCAGCTTGGCGCCGATCCGCAGCCATTCATACTCGCCGTACTGTTCGGCGCCAACATGAGTTTTGCGACGCCGTATGGATACCAGACCAATTTGCTCGTCATGAGTGCCGGTGGTTACAAGTTCGCGGACTTTCTACGTGTCGGTATTCCGCTGACATTGATTATGTGGATAGGGTTCTCGCTGATACTGCCGATGTTGTATCCACTGTAACTTTTGCTGCGCTTGACGCTAGCAGTAGCGACGGTAATACTCGGCCGCATGAATGCTCAAATCATCTTGAACTGGTGGTGGCAGCCCGCACAGGAGGGGGCTGCTGGCTGACTATTAGCTAAGCAAAGAACATCATAAAGCCCATCTCTGCGGAAATCAGGGATGGGTTTTTTCGTAGGACGATTGTAGGAGCGGTTTTATGCCCTTGTGGGTATCCTGACCGCGAATAAAATATGCAGGCACCATTCGACATAGCCGCCGATCTGGACACACCAGTATCTGCGTATCTGAAGCTGGGATCGCTTCGGCCGCGCTTTCTTCTGGAAAGTGTCGAGGGCGGCGAGCGGCTCGCGCGCTATTCCTTTCTTGGCTTCGGCGAGGCGGTTGAGGTCCGCATGGACGCAACGTCATTCAGCATTGATGGCAGGCAAGAGCCGCGACCGGTCGACCGGCAGCAGTACCTGGCGGCGTTGCGACGCGCGCTCGAGATCGCGCCGCGACCACAGCCTGACAACGGGTTGCCGTTCGCCGGTGGGTTGGTCGGCGTCTCAGGATACGATGTCGTTCGCTTGTTCGAGAGGCTTCCCGAGAACACCGAGAAGCAAACGAACGTGCCGGACGCCGCGTTCGTCGCGCCGGCATCGCTGCTGGTTTTTGATCACCTCACTCGTCGCGTTGCACTACTGCACGACGGTCCCGAGGAGGACCGACAGAAGTTGCGAGCTGAAGTCATCAAGCTGCTGCGCGGCGCAGTTCCGGCGGCACCGGAAAATGTTTCTGTCTCTCCGGCCGCAGCAAGCCTGACCGAACAGGAGTTTTCGGAGCGCGTCGACGCGTGCAAGGAATACATTGCATCTGGCGACATCTACCAAATCGTGTTGTCTGTCTTGTTCCGCGGCAAGACGAACGTTCGGCCCATCGAGGTCTATCGGGCATTGCGACTGTTAAATCCGTCGCCGTATATGTTTTTTCTCGACTTCGGCGATCTGCAGGTCGTCGGTTCGTCGCCCGAAGCACTCGTGAAACTTAACGGCACAAGTGCATCGCTGCGGCCCATTGCTGGAACGTTGCCGCGTGGTGCGACCAGTAATGAGGACATTGCAAATGAAAAAGCGTTGCTCGCCGATCCCAAAGAAGCGGCTGAGCACGTGATGCTGGTCGATCTTGCACGCAATGACTTAGGACGCGTCGCGAGTGCCGGGTCGGTGCACGTCGATCCGTATCGAGCCATCGAGCGTTACAGTCATGTCATGCACATCGTCAGCGGCGTGCAAGGCGAACTTGCGCCCGAATTCGATCAGTTTGATTTGTTTGCCGCGACCTTCCCGGCGGGCACCCTGGTCGGTGCGCCAAAAGTCCGCGCGATGCAGATTATCGAGGAAATGGAGCGCGTGGGTCGCGGCCTTTACGCTGGCACGGCAGGGTATTTCGGACTCAGCGGGGACATGGACCAGGCCATCACGATTCGCACGCTGGTTTTCACGGACGGCGAGTACAGTTTCCAGGCCGGTGCCGGTATTGTTGCTGACTCTGTACCTGCCAAGGAATACCAGGAAGTGCTTGCAAAAAGCGCGATATTGAGGCGCGCCCTCGAGATTGCCGAGGAGGGCCTGTAATGTCCGCATCAACGTTTCAGCACGTCCGCATGCTGCTGGTCGATAATTACGACTCGTTTACGTATAACCTCGTGCAAGCCTTCGCCGCACACGGGGCCGACGTGATGGTCTACCGTAACGATATGATTAGCGTTGTGGAGGGCCTTGCGCTCGATCCAACCCACCTCGTGATTTCGCCTGGCCCTGGCAGGCCCGAAGACGCTGGCGTTTCCCTGGCGATGATCGGGGCGTTCGCCGGCAAGGTGCCGGTATTGGGTGTATGTCTTGGACATCAATGCATCGTGCAGCAACAGGGTGGCGAAATTGTGCGGGCCGAGCGATTGATGCACGGTAAAACATCGCGAATCAAACACGATGGCAAAACTGTTTTCGAAGGAATTTCACAACCGTTCGAAGTTGGCCGTTATCATTCCTTGTGCGCAGCAAGCGAGTCGCTCCCGGACACGCTTGAAATCACCGCGGAAACGGACAGCGGAGTGATAATGGGCGTGCGCCACCTGACGCAACAGATGGAGGGTGTGCAATTTCATCCGGAGAGCATCCTGACACCTGAAGGCGATACGCTGATGACGAATTTCATGCGCCTGAAGAACATGGAAGAGTAGAAATCATGAGCAATGAATACAGCTCACTGCTCGACAATTTGCTCAATGGCGAGTCGCTCTCGGAGAGGCAGGCCTATGAGCTGATGTACAAACTCGCGGAAGGCGAGTTACCACCGGCTTTGGCTGGCGCGTTACTCGCGGGTCTGCGAGCGAAGGGCGAAACGGCCGATGAAATTCGCGGATTTGCCACGGCAATGCGGGAACTCGCCGTACACCCGGAAATTCCCGACGGTGCACCCACGGTTGATACCGTCGGTACGGGCGGAGACGGCTCCGGCAGTCTTAACTTGTCGACAGGGACGGCATTACTCGCAGCGGCTTGTGGCTCACGAGTCGTCAAACACGGCAATCGCTCGGTATCGAGCCGCTCTGGTAGTGCGGACGTGCTTGAGAGCCTGGGCATGCCGCTGCCGCTGCATGAGCAGCAGGCTGTCGATTGCCTGCAGGCAACCGGCTTTACTTTTCTCTTCGCACCGGCCTATCACCCCGCAATGAAGGCCGTTGTGCCGATCCGCGGAGCATTGTCGGTGCGCACAGTATTCAACGTCCTCGGACCACTGACAAACCCTGCTGCACCGCCGTTCCAGTTGATTGGCGCCTATAGTAAGGACGCCGCGAAGCTAATGGCTGACACGCTCTCGGGCATGCCTCTGGAGCGTGCCTTTGTCGTGCACGGCGAACCGGGCTGGGACGAGGCAACGCCCGTTGGTGATTTCTGGCTCTACGATGTAACGCCGGGCAATGTCATAGAGACCAGGCGCAAACCCGAAGAGTACGGACTGGAGCGATGCAACCCAGAGGATCTGCTGGGCGGTGATGCGGACTTCAATGCCCGGGAGTTGGTGCGCGTATTCACTGGCGACGACAAGGGCGCGCATCGCGATGCATTGCTGATGGGCACATCACTGGTCCTCGAAGTACAGGGCGAAGCGAAAGATGCCAAAGACGGTGTCAGACAGGCTGCTGCCGCAATTGATGAGGGTCGCGCCGAAACTTTCCTTGCTTCGATGCGTGAGCACTTCAGCAGCTTATGAGTGACTTCCTGCAATCGATGGCGGCGCACAGTGCTGAAAGAGCTGCTGTCGTAGCTTTGAGCCAATTTCGGTCGTCAGACTTCGACAAACCCGTCGTACCGCTGACGCTTAGCGCGTTCGATGTGATTGCAGAAATTAAAGACCGCTCGCCCGCCGAAGGCGACCTGAGTTACGGTGACTGTGACCGTAACTCTCGAGCACAAGCTTACGCAGCCGGCGGTGCCGTCGCGATCTCGGTGTTGACCGAACCCAGTCGTTTCGACGGCGATCTGGCACATCTCGCAGAAGTTGTGGCGGCGGTTCCGGGCACGCCGGTAATGCGCAAGGACTTCCTGGTTGAACCGGTGCAGGTTCTCGAGGCTCGCAAGGCTGGCGCCAGCGGCGTGTTGTTGATTGCGACAATGCTCAGCGATGCAAAGCTGCGCGAGATGCTTGCTGCGGCCTGGGAGCATGGGATGTTCGTATTGCTGGAGTCATTCGACGAGGATGATCTGCGCCGCTCCTCGGAACTGCTGGATACTTCGGCCAACCGTGATCGAGTCGAAAACGGCCAATTGCTCGTGGGCGTGAATACTCGCAACCTGAAGACGCTCGAGGTCGATTCAGAGCGACTCAGAAATCTGGCCCCTGCTCTGCCGGCAGCGAGATGCGTCGCTGAAAGCGGTCTGCTCGTGGCCGATGACGCGGCACGCGTTGCCGGCTGGGGATACCAGGCGGCGCTAGTTGGCAGCGCGTTAATGCGCAGCGACGATCCGGCGTCACTAATTGCTGCGATGCGTGAAGCGGGCACATCTGCTTGACTCTCCTCGTCAAGATTTGCGGCCTTAGAGAAGCTCGTCATGTTGATGCCGCGGTTGATGCAGGCGCCGACGCAGTTGGCTTCGTATTCGCAGATTCTGTTCGACAGGTGGCGCCGGCCGATGCAGCGGCAATCTGCGTGAACGTGCCGTCGCAGATCAAACGGGTCGCGGTGATGTTGCACCCGGCTAACGATGAGTGGCAGGTGGTCCTGCAGGATTTTCAGCCCGATGTATTGCAGGCCGACGCCGAAGATTTTGCAGCGCTGGAGGTGCCGGGCTCAATCGAACAATGGCCGGTTTTCCGCGAAGGTGGCGCCCCACCGCGCACGACTGGGACGTTCTTATTTGAAGGGGTAAAGAGCGGTCAGGGTGAAACGGTTGACTGGTCACGTGCGGCAGGAATCGCTAAAAACGGAAAAATGATCCTGGCGGGTGGACTTGCGACGCACAATATTGCTGCTGCGATTGCGATGGTGCGGCCGTTCGGCGTCGATGTATCGAGCGCTGTTGAATCGACGCCCGGACAAAAAGATATCCGGTTGATTAGTGAATTTGTCATTGCAGCGCGAGCTGCGGAGAAAGACCAATGAGTACATTGTTCGCTGCAGGCGAAGCCAGGGCGTTTCTCGATGCGGCTATCAAAGGCGACTTGCCCGATGACCGCGGGCGCTTCGGCCCGTTTGGCGGACGCTACGTACCCGAGACGCTGGTGCCGGCGTTTGAGCGACTGGAAAAGGGCGTCCACGAACATCTACACGAAGCGGCGTTTCAGAGTGAATTTCAACAGGAATTACGCGAGTGGGTCGGGCGCCCAACGGCGCTGACGTTCGCACCGCAGCTGAGCAAGGCGTGGGCTGCAGAAGTGTGGATCAAGCGAGAGGATCTCGCGCATACAGGCGCACATAAAATCAACAACGCGATCGGCCAGGCGTTGCTTGCCAAGCGGCTCGGTGCACAAAGAGTGATAGCAGAGACCGGCGCAGGTCAACACGGTGTTGCTGCCGCTGCGGCCTGCGCACGAGTTGACCTGCCCTGTAGTGTTTACATGGGTGTCGTCGACATGGAGCGGCAGGCGCCGAACGTTGATCGCATTCGCAGACTGGGCGCTGAAGTCATCGCTGTCGAATCCGGTGACAAAACTCTAAGAGCAGCGATCGATGAAGCGCTGCGTGCCTGGGTGACGGATCCGAATGGCATTTATTACCTGCTCGGTTCCGCTGTTGGTGCTCACCCTTATCCCTATCTCGTGCGTGAGCTGCAAACGGTCATTGGCAAGGAAGCCCGGCAGCAGATGTTGGATCAGGCGGGCGGGCTTCCTGACGTTGCATTCGCCTGCGTCGGCGGTGGTTCGAACGCCATCGGACTGTTTTATCCGCTGCTCGGCGACGATGTTGAATTGATAGGAGTCGAAGCCGGCGGCACGGGCGTCGGCCTGGGTCAGAATGCGGCGACGTTGGCGACGGGAACACCGGGGGTGTTACAGGGCGCGTACACGATCATCCTGCAGGACGATGACGGCCAGGTGCAAGAAACTCATTCAATATCTGCAGGCCTCGATTATTCGGGCGTCGGTCCCGAACACGCATTACTGCAGGCGATTGGCAGAGTGAAATACATTTCCGCAACCGATGTCGAGGCACTGGAAGCGCTGGAAGAGCTATGTGCAACCGAGGGGATTCTTACGGCGCTGGAAACGGCACACGCTTATGCAGCAGCGCGAGAATATGCGCAACAGAATCCGGGCAAGCGAATTCTCATAGGCAATTCCGGTCGCGGCGACAAGGATATGCCGACACTGACCCAGTACCCGGCAAGGATTCGCAGCCATGAAAGCGCATGATCGCCTGAGCGCAGCGATCGTTGCTGCGAACGACGCCGGACGGACGGCGTTGCTACCCTTTATCACGGCGGGTTACCCGGAGCCCAGGGATTTCATTGCGACACTGAAACGGATTGCCGCGGTCAGTGATGTTGTCGAGCTGGGTATTCCGTTTTCCGATCCAATGGCTGATGGCATGACGATACAGCGCTCGAGTTACATCGCGTTGCAAAAAGGCGTGAGCCTCAAGTGGATTTTCGATCAACTCGATTCCGCGCACGGTGAAATCGATGCACCACTGGTAATGATGTCGTACCTGAATCCGCTGTTGGCGTTTGGTTATGAAGAGTTAGCCGAGCGCGCTCTCGCTACCGGTGTATGCGGCTTCGTAGTTCCGGACCTGCCGTTTGAAGAGAGCGATGAGATTCGTGCGGCGTTCGGAGCCAAAGGACTGGGGTTGATTCAGCTTGTAACACCGGCGACGCCGGACGAGCGCTTGAAGATTCTATGTGCAGCGTCGCGAGGGTTTGTCTACGCCGTAACCATCACTGGCATCACCGGTGGCAGCACGGGACTTCCGGTTGACCTGAGTGACTACCTCGACAAGATTGCATCGTTTTCGAAAATTCCGGTTTGTGCCGGCTTTGGCATACGAGTGGCTGCGGACGTCGCAGCCGTAGGCAAGCACGCGGCAGGCGCGATAGTAGGGTCGGCGCTCGTCGAGGTCCTTGAACGAGGTGACGATCCGGCACCGTTCCTGGAAGGCCTTAAAGGTTCATAGCGACATCTATTGACCTGCTATGCTTTGTGGCCCTTGGGGATCAGACAACGAAGGCCATAACAATGAATAACAAGTCGCTTGAGGTAATTGGGTTAGTCGCTGCTCTATGCCTTGCCAGCTGCGGTACGGACGAGGCGATGGAACCGTCCGACACGCCGGGCGTATTGGCGCTCGAAGATTTCGAGTTGATTTCCAGGAAGTCCTTCTTCGATGATCCCGACCTCACACAGGGACGCATCAGCCCGGACGGAACCCGGGTCAGCTATATCGCTCCGCTTAATGGTGTAAAGAATGTCTGGGTTGCGCCCATCGAAGATATCAAAGCGGGAGTGGCCGTCACTTCCGATGAACAGCGGGGTACCCGTCAGCACGACTGGGCATACAACGACCGAAACTTGTTTTATTTTCGGGACTTCGGTGGCGACGAGAACTACCACATCATCTCGATTGATCTCGAAACCGGCGAGGAGATCGATCTCACGCCTTTTGAAAATACGCGGGGCACATTGATTGGCGGCAGTTATCGGCATCCAGATAAATATTTGATTGGAATGAACGATCGTGACTCAAAGTGGCACGATGTATATCTCGTTGATCTGACAACGGGCGAACGGCAACTGGTCGAACTAAATGATGGTTATGGCAGCTACGTTGCCGATCACGACTTGAATCTGCGTGTCGCAACCAGGCCAACAGATGATGGCGGCATGAGCATTCAGAAAAAGTCCGCCGACGGGGAATGGAGTGAGTTCGTCGCTATTTCAAAAGACGATGTCTTTTCGCTGTCAATCCTGGGGTTTTCGGCAGACGGTTTGTCCTTCTACATGACTGACAGCGTTGGGCGAGATACGTCGGCGCTCTACGAAGTGAATTTTGAATCCGGTGAACGGTCAGTTCTTGCAGTCAGCGACGTTGCCGATATCGGTGACGTGCTGATGGACCAGTCCACCGGGAAACCAATCGCGTACACGGCCGATTATTTGCGCGGGGAATGGCACGCGATAGGTGATACGGTGGCGTCGACTCTCGATGGGGCGCTGCGAACCATACCGGGTGACAAGAGCATCACCGGTCAAAGTCGCGACGGATCGAAGTGGGTGGTATTCAGCTCTGATCCGAAAGCCCCGGCCGCTTATTTCCTTGTTGATAGAGACGCGGGCACGGCCAGTAAGTTGTTCGACACGCGGAATAAACTGGTCGGCAAACCTCTCGTGGACATGCAGCCGGTAGTGATCAAATCGAGAGACGGGCTCGATCTGGTGTCATATCTGTCGTTGCCACCGCATGTTGAAATCGACGCAGACTACAGTGTGAGCGAAACAGTACCGATGGTCTTGTGGGTGCACGGTGGCCCGTGGGGCCGCGACGGGTATGGTTACGACAGCATCGCGCAATGGCTTTCAAACCGCGGCTATGCGGTGCTGCAGGTTAATTATCGTGGATCGACCGGTTTTGGAAAAGACTTTGTAAACGCCGGCGCCAAAGAGTGGGCCGCAGCGATGCACGATGACCTGATCGATGCCGTGGACTGGGCAATTTCAAAGGGTATTACCGAGGAAGGTCGAGTCGCTATTGGCGGCGGGTCGTATGGCGGCTATGCAACGTTGGTAGGTGTCACGTTCACGCCAGAAAAATTCGCCTGCGGTGTGGATATTGTTGGTCCATCCAACCTCGTTACCTTGCTCAATAGTATTCCGGATTATTGGCAGTCCTTCTTCGAGGTGCTGGTAAATAACGTCGGGGATCCGAGAACAGAAGAAGGGCAACGCTTTCTGCGGTCGCGATCACCCCTCTATTTTGCCGATCAGATAACGAAGCCCCTGTTGATTGGGCAGGGCGCCAACGATCCGCGCGTAAAGCAGGCAGAGGCAGACCAGATTGTCTCGGCGATGCAGGAAGCCGATCTGCCAGTCACCTATGTACTATATCCGGATGAGGGTCACGGTTTCGGCAGAGCTGAAAACGCGGATTCTTTTCTCGCGGTTAGTGAGGTATTCCTGGCCGGATGCCTGGGGGGGCGTTACGAAGACTTCGGTGATTCGTTCGATGGCTCGTCAACAACGGTGCCGCAGGGTGTTGAGTTCATCCCGGGTCTCGCCGCAGCACTGGCTGGCGCGGAGATTGTCAACAAAAATTGATGGACTAGGGCATTCCACGGGACAGGAGCGACATGCCAGCGATCTCGGAGCGAAGCAGCGCGGAGATCTTTTCCGGTTGCATCGGTCGGCTGATCAGAAAGCCCTGCGCCAGATCGCAGTTACAGCTCTTCAGGAATTCGAGCTGCTGTACTGTTTCCACGCCCTCAGCAGCGACTTCGATGTCCAGCCCTTGCGCCATGGCGATGGCTGCCCGCACGATGCGCCGGTGACCGTGGTTCTCCTCGACATCGGCAATCAGCGTTTTATCGAGCACGAAACTATCGATAAAACCGCTGTCGATCGACTCGAACGAAACGTCCCGTGTACCGAAATGATCCAGGGACAGCCTCACTCCGAGCTTGCGAAGCTGCCGCAGCGTCTCAAGTTCGGCTTCGCGCTGCTGCACAATGTCGCCGTCGCAGATTTCCAGCTCGATACAACCGGGATCGAGCGCTGTGTCCGCAAGTGTCTTCGATATGACGTCGACTAGTCGTTGATGCATCAACTGCTGTGGCGACAGGTTAATCACAATCGACAAATCAGGAAGCTCGAAGCGGCGTTGCCATGCCGCCAGCTGCCGGCATGCTGTTGCGATGACCCATTCACCTGCCGAATGAATGAGTCCGCTGCTTTCCAGGATCGGCAGGAATCGCGCAGGCAATAACAGCCCGAATCGTGGATGCTCCCAGCGCAACAGCGCTTCCAGACCGATCAGCCGGTCGGTTGTAAGATCGATGCGCGGTTGATAATGCAGTGCGAACTCGTTGCGTACGAGGGCATGACGCAAGCCTGTTTCAAGTTCTTCACGCTGCGCCAGTTTCGTGTTTAACGCACTGGAGTAATACTGGAATCGACCGCCGCCACGTTTCTTGGCTTCAAACATTGCAACATCGGCAGCCCTGATCAGATGCTCCGCTGTGTCACCGGAATCCGGATACATAGCAATGCCGATACTCGGCGTTGCATATACTTCGCTGTTTCCAATTTCGTATTTTTCGGATAACACCAATAGTAATTTTTGCGCTGCGGCTGCCGCGTTACCAGCCTCACCGAAGTCTTCAAGACAAACGACAAATTCGTCGCCGCCCCAACGTCCGCTAAAATCCCCGACACGAAGATTCGTCTGCAGCCGATCTGCAACTTGCCGCAACAAAGCGTCACCGATGTCATGGCCCAATGTGTCGTTCACGGATTTGAAGCGATCAAGGTCAATAAACAAAACGCCCAATGGCGCCGATTTCCGCTGACTGCGCCCGATAGCACGAGTCAGCTGCTCCGCGAAGAGACTGCGATTTGCGATTCCAGTCAGTTCATCGAATTGAGCACGTTTCTCAAGCTCGCTTGTCCGACGCCTGGTTTCCGTCACATCGCGAAATGTAATGAGACCGCCGATCAGTTCACGCTTGCCATCGTACAAGCCCTGTCCATTGATACTCAACAGGATGTCGGGTTGATCGGGTGTCCTGTAAATCGCGACCTGATCGGAAAACTTTTCGCCAGTGCGCGCGCGCATCAAAGGCAAGTCGGCGGAATTACGGTAACTGTCCCCCGTCTCATCCACACAGCAAAAGGTCTGCTCCCAGGTGAGGTCGGGTTGCATACGCGGACTGATGCCGAGCATGGTGCGCGCTGCCGGATTAATCTCGAGGACGTGGCCGGCGCTGTCGACGACAATAACGCCGTCATTGATGTTTTTCAGTATCGATAGCACCGTGACATCGGTGCTCGACAAGCGCGACTGCATGCGACCACGTTTCACGGCATGATCGAATGCCGTATCCTGCGCTTCGACCGTTATGTCATCAACGCAAATATACCCTTGGGCACCGGCGTGAACGGCCGCGATGCCGCGATGTTCGTGCTCTTTTCGAGTTAACGCTATAACGGGGTACGGTGCGAGATACTTGATCAGCTCCGCAAGCGACTTACCGGACTGTGCAATCATCGGTCCGGCCTCAAGAAGAATCAGGTCGACGATATAAGTCGCATCTTCCGGCAGCTCAAGTGACGTCGATCGCGTCAGGTAGGTGCAGCAGGGCAGAGATTCCAGTTCACTGAGGTAATCAGCAGCGAATTCACCGCGGCCCAAATAAAGTACGGAGTGCCCGGACATCAGAGATCTTCAACCGGATGGACTTGAGTGACTGTCATGAAACGGAATCATATGTAAAGACAGGTGCTTACGCCACCTTTTGCACGCCTAAACGGTTCAGATGGCGCGCCACAGTCACGCAGATTCAAACCAATTCGATTGGCCGGGCATCCAAATATCACTGGATACGGAGAAAACCCCTTTGGCGGCTCTATTGACAGCGGAGACCAGCGACTATAGTCAGGCTATGGTAACCGCGAGCACAGATGCGACTGCAGATGAAGCCGCGCTAATAACACAGGCGCAACGATCCAGTGCGCGTGCGTTTGAGGCGCTGTATCGGCTGCACATCAATAGAGTCTACGGTATTTGCCTGCGCATGACGGGTAACGTCAGTGAAGCAGAGGACTGTGCCCAGGAGGCGTTTATTCAGGCCTGGAACAAGCTGGATAAATTTCGCGGCGACAGCGCTTTTTCAACCTGGTTACACCGCATTGCTGTCAACGTTGTTCTGGGTCGGATGCGAAAGTCGAAGCGCGAGCAGGACCGAATCATCGCCGTCGCCGAGAACGCCCCGCCAACCATAGCAACCGGCGATAGTGGTGAATTGCGGGACTTGTCGGAAGCCGTAGACAGGCTTCCCGAAGGGGCGCGAAACGTATTTGTTCTGCATGCGGTTTATGGCTACAGCCATGATGAAGCTGCAGACATGCTCGGAATCGCAGCCGGTACAAGCAAGGCACAGCTGCACCGGGCAAAGCGGCTATTGGCGCAGCAATTAAGGCAACAAGGATTTGAGGCATGAACGACGACAAACTAATG
>SMUX01120337.1_pt1 | contig 18451 bp, 15 predicted proteins | sample 2456431 | NCBI WGS metagenome assembly SMUX01 (sample SAMN11095930, study PRJNA526329) | marine sediment metagenome | biome: Marine sediment; feature: Surficial sediment; material: Deep marine sediment; isolation source: Hadal surficial sediment | place: Pacific Ocean | collected 2014-11 | depth... | reverse complement strand
CCGCTTTGGGTCAAAAGCGGACGTTAGGTTAATATCATCTGGGGGAAATAGGGGGGTGGCCCCCGTTTGAACATGCTGCCTCCGGACCGGAGGGAGAGTTATGCGCGAGGCAGCCCAATTCCCAAGATTTTCAGGTGCCGAGATGGCCGAGCGCCACGCCAAGGCCGAGGCCTTCATGGAAGCGGAGCGCGTCGACGCCCTTTTGGTGTTCGGTTCCGGGCGCTTTGCCTCCGAGGTCTATTGGCTGACCGACTGGCCCGGCAGCCGCGAGGCCTATGTGGTGTTCCAAAACGGCCGCGCGCCCGCCGTCATCGCCCAGCTCTACAACCACGTGCCCATGGCCCGGGTGCTCTCGGTCGTCGAGGACGTGCGCTGGGCGGGGGCCAATACCGCACGCACGGTGGCCGAATTCCTGGTCGAACGGGGGCTCAAGGGGGGCAGGATCGGCGTGGTGGGGGCCGTTCCCTATCGCCAGTACCTGCAGATCGCCGAGCACCTCGGCGCCGACGTGCTCACCGACGTCCACGGCGCCTTTCGCATGATGCGCACGATCCGGAGCGCCGAGGAGATCGCCCGCCTGGAACTGGCCTCGCGCCTGACCGACGGTTCCATGGAGGCGATCGAGAAGGGGCTGAGCGTCGGCATGCGGGAATGGGAGATCCCGGCGTTGATCGAGCCGGTCTACCTGAAGGAGGGGGGCTATGCCGGCATCCATTTCATGACCTCGATGCCCATGGACGATCCCCATTTTCCGGTTCCCGCCCAGTACCAGTCCAACCGCCGGCTGGCCGAGGGCGACGTCCTGATCACCGAGATCAGCGGCGCCTATTGGGGCTACAGCGGCCAGATTCACAGGACCTATTCCCTGGGCCGGGGGCCGAGCCCGGAATGGGCGGAACTGCACGCCGTCGCCGTGGAGGCGTTCGAAACCCTGGCCGAGTTCATCAAGGAAGGGGTCACCAGCGCAGAGGTCGAGGAGGTCGCCGACCTGATCCACGATCGGGGCTATGAGGTCTATGACGACCTCCTCCATGGGGTCAGCCAGTCGCCGCCCATCATCCAGACCGCCAAGGGCCGGCGCCACGAGAGCGCCCCGCTCACCTTCAAGGAAGCCATGGTGGTGACCATCCAGCCCAACGTGATCACCGAGGACCAACGCATGGGGCTTCAATTCGGCGAAACCATGGTGGTGGGCAAGCAGCGTTGCCGGCGGCTCAACCATTACCGGCGGGAATGGATCGTCTGCGGGGGGTGACCAAAGGGCCGGATTTCCAGCCCGATAAGCCCTTAAATAATGTGTTTCGCACGCGGCCTTCGGGTAATATGAAACCCCCGCCCCGCGCGGGGTTCAATGGGTTGGAGGAGAGGAAAACATGGGAGAATTCGCTCTTGGGCAGTCGGTCGCGCGGTTCGAGGACCAAAGGCTTCTAAAGGGCCGGGGCCGCTTCGTGGACGATACCCAACTGCCCCGCATGGTCCATGGGGTGGTGCTGCGTTCCCTCCATGCCCATGCCAAGATTCTCTCCCTAGATACCGCGGCGGCCAAGGCCGCGCCAGGGGTGCTCGATATCCTCACCGGCGCCGATTGGCAGGCGTCGGGCTGGGGCGACCTGCCGGTCGGCGATGCTGGCCGCAAGCGGCGGGACGGGTCCGACCTCTACCGCTGCCGCTATCCGGCCTTGGTGACGGACCGGGTCCGTTGGGTCGGCGACTATGTCGCCTTCGTGGTGGCGGAAACCCGCGAACAGGCCCAGGACGCCGCCGAACTGATCGAGGTGGATTACCAGCCGCTCGCCGCGATCATTTCGACCGCGGAGGCAACCAAGCCCGGCGCGCCGTTGGTCTGGGACGATTGCCCCGACAATATCTGCTTCGTCTTCCTGGCGGGCGACAAGGAGGCGGTGATTGAGGCTTTCGCCAAGGCCGACCACGTGGTCGAACACACCTTCGTCATCAACCGGGTCACCGCCGCCGCTACCGAGCCCCGGGGCTGCGTCGGCGACTACGATTCTTCCCAAGACCACTACACCATCACGACGACGCTGCAGCGCGTCCATCTCTACCGCGCCCAATTGGCTAAGCAAGTGATGAAAATTCCCGAGAACAAACTGCGTGTCATCAGCGGCGATGTCGGCGGCAGCTTCGGCATGAAATCGGCGATCTACAACGAAGTGCCCCTGGTTCTGCTGGCTTCCAAGCGTTTGGGCCGGCCGGTCAAGTGGACCAGCACCCGTTCCGAGGCCTTCCTCAGCGACGGCCAGGGGCGGGACAACGTCACCACCGCTTCCTTGGCGTTGGACAACGACCATAATTTTCTCGCCATGCGGGTGGAGACCTTCACCAATGTCGGCGCCTATCTGCAAGCCGGCGGCGAATCCTTCGTCGGCAATATCGGCACCCTGGCCGGCGTCTATAAGACGCCCGTCCTCCACGCCGACGTGACGGCGGCCTATACCAATACCCCGCCGGTTAGGCCGTATCGCGGCAATGGGCGCCCCGAGGCGGCCTTTGTCATCGAACGCCTGATCGATCTGGCCGCCGCCGAGCTCGGCGCCGATCCCATCGAGCTGCGCCGCCGGAACCTGATTCCCGCCGACGCCATGCCGTACAAGACCGGGCTTACCTTTACCTACGATTGCGGCGAGTTCGAACGCGGCATGGACATGGCGTTGGAACTGTCCGATTACGCCGGCTTCGAGGCGCGCCGCACTGAGTCGCGGAAGCGCGGAAAGCTGCGCGGCATCGGTTTCTCCAACTCTATCGAGCGCGCCGCCGCGCCCGGTGCCGAAGGGGCGGAGATCCGCTTCGACCGGTCGGGTACGGCCACGATCTTCTCGGGCGCCGTCAATCAGGGCCAGGGCCACGAGACCGTCTTCAAGCAGGTGGTCTGCGACAGGCTCGGCATGGACCCCGCCGAAATCGCCTACATCAGCGGCGACACCGATACCGTGTTCTTCGGCGAGGGAACCGGCGGATCACGGAGCGCGACCCTGGGCGGCTCGGCGATGGCACTGGCGTCGGACAAGATCATCGCCAAGGGAACGGCGATCGCCGCCCATATGCTGGAGGTCGAGGCCGCCGAAATCTCTTTCGAGGACGGTATTTTTTCCAGCGCCGGTTCCAATCGGTCGCTGACCATAAAGGAGGTCGGCAAGGCGGCGGCCAACCCGGCTAACCTACCCGCAGGCATGGAGCCCGGGCTGGTCGAACGCGCGGTCTTCGTCGCCGAGCTCATGAACTATCCCAACGGCTGCCATGTCTGTGAGCTGGAGATCGACGAGGAAACCGGCACCGTCGCACTGCTCGATTACAACGTGGTGGACGATGTCGGCACGGTGATGAATCCGATGCTGCTCCACGGCCAGATCCAGGGCGGGGTCGCCCAGGGGATCGGCCAGGTGCTGATGGAGGATATCCGCTTCGACGAGGAGACAGGGCAGCTTCTGACCGGTTCGTTCATGGATTACGCGATGCCCCGTGCGGCGGATTTCTCTTCCATGCAGGTGGCTTCCAATGCCGTGCCGACGGCCACCAACCCGCTTGGCGTCAAGGGCGCGGGCGAGGCTGGAAACGTCGGCGCCCTGCCGGCGATCGCCGCCGCGCTGGCCAATGCGCTCAACGAATTCGGCGTGCGCGACGTCCCCATGCCGGCGACGCCCGAGCGGCTGTGGCGGCTCATCGAGGCGGGCAAGACCCGCGCCTAGGGCACTCAGCCTTCCAATGCCTCGCGCAGCGCTTTTAAATGGACCGGCTTCTGCAGGGTCGTTATGACCTGGGTGCCCGACAGGGAACTCAGCTTCTCCGCCATTTCCATGTAATGGGGATTAAAGCCTGTCACCAGAATTACCTTGGTGTCGAAGGACTGGCTGGAAAACCAGTTGAGGAATTCGATCCCGTCTTCGCCGGGTATGACGATATCGAGGACCATGAGGTCCGGCGTGAAATCTTTGAGCGTCTCGCGCGCCGCGGCGCAGTCGTTGCAGACCCGGGCCTCATAGCCGACGGCCTCGCTGGCGGTCAATACGAAGTTGGCGAAATCCGCCTCGTCGTCAACGATCAGTAATTTCTTTGCCATGACACGGAGTAATGATACCGCTCCACCGCCATCGCGTAACCCATAAACTCCCTAACGGTAGCGTTCCTGCAGACCGGCCAGGGCGGCCGAACCGGGGCACAGGTCCTCGAAGGGGAGGTCCACCAGAGGCGTGCCGACGGTCTTGTTGGCTTCATGCATGTCCGCCATGGTTTCGTCGATATAAAGTAGCCCGGTGACGATCTGCCCTTGTTCCTGGTGCCGTTCGATGTAATCGAAGGCCCGCCCCCGGTCACGGGGGTCGTAATCCTCATCGGCCTTCTTGAGCACGATCTTGCTGCCGTCATGAAGGGTCACGGGGATGACATCGCCTTGGTCGTAGTCGGCGACGATTTCCTCGCGGTTGGGATCGATGAAATCGGCATCGGCGGCGGGCTGGAGGTTCTGGTACGCGTAGGCGTAACTCATGGTCGAATCTTCATGATCGTTGAAGGTGACGCAGGGCGACAGTACGTCGAGCAACGCGAACCCCCTGTGGGAAAGCCCCGCCTTGATGAGCGGCACCAGTTGCGCCTTATCGCCGGAAAAACTGCGGGCGATGAAGGAGGCGCCGAGCGCCAGCGCCGTTTTCACCGGATCGATGGGCATTTGGACGTTGGCTTCGCCCTTCTTAGGTCTCGCGCCAAGGGCGGCGGAGGCGGAAAACTGGCCCTTGGTCAGCCCGTAGACCCCATTGTTTTCGATGACGTAGAGCATGTCGAGATTGCGCCGGATGGCATGGGCGAACTGGCCGAGCCCGATCGACAGGGTATCGCCGTCGCCGGAAACGCCGATGCAATGCAGGTCGCGGTTGGCTGCCTGGGTGCCGGTGGCGATGGACGGCATGCGGCCATGGGCGGTGTTGTTGCCGTGGGATTGCCCGAGAAAATACGCCGTGGTCTTGGACGAACACCCAATGCCGCTGATCTTGACGGCGCGATGGGGCGGAATGGAGAGCTCGAAAAAGGCGCGGGTCAGCGCCGCGGTGACCGAATCGTGGCCACAGCCCGCACAGAGCGTGGACATGAAGCCTTCGTAGTCGGCCCGGGGAAGGCCGAGGGCGTTCACTTCGCGGCCCTCGTGGGGAACCCTGGGTTTGGCGATGTAGCTCATGCCGCGGCCTCCTTGGCCAGGACTTCTCCGATCGCCCGCTCGATGACGCGCGAATCCATGGGGAGGCCATTGTATTGAAGGACCGAGGTCAGTTTGTTCTTTTCGACCTCCGTCTCGAGCTCGATCAGGCCCCTCAGTTGCCCATCGCGGTTCTGTTCGACCACGAAGATACGGTCGTGTTGGGCGAGGAAGATTTCGACCTTTTCGCTGAACGGGAAGGCGCGGACCCGCATGTAGTCGAGCATGGCGCCGTGCCGGGCTAGGTTGTCCAGCGCCTCGCGGACGGCGCCGTCGCAACTGCCCACGGAAAGGATGGCGAGCTTGGTCTTTTCGCGCGCCCGGCGGATCACCGGCGGCGGCACGAGGTCGGCGGCGGTCCGCCATTTGACCAGCAGCCGGTCCATGACATCTTGGTATTCATCGCCCACTTCGGTGCGCGCGCCGTAGCGGTCGTGGCCCGAGCCGCGCGCGAAATAGGCCCCCTTGGGATTGCTGCCGGGCAGCGTCCGGTAGGGGATACCGTCGCCGTCGACGTCGAGATAACGGTAGAATTTCTCGATCTTTTCCAGCTCCTCGTCATTCAACACCTTGCCCCGGTCCGGCCGGTAGCCGTCGTCCCATTTAAGGTCCTTGCACATCCAGTCGTTCATGCCGATGTCGAGGTCGGAGACCACGAAAACCGGTGTCTGCAGCCGTTCGGCCAGATCGAAGGCGGCCACCGCGTGTTCGAAACATTCCCCGGGATCGGCGGGAAACAACAGCACGTGGCGGGTGTCGCCGTGGGAGGCATAGGCGCAGATTTGGATATCGGACTGCTGGGTCCGGGTCGGCATGCCGGTCGACGGGCCGACCCGTTGGATGTCGAACAGCACCATGGGTACCTCGGCGTAATACCCTAGCCCGATCAATTCGCTCATCAGGGAGATGCCGGGGCCGGAGGTGCAGGTGAACGCCCTGGCGCCGGTCCAGCCCGCGCCCAGAACCATGCCCGCGGAGGCGAGCTCGTCTTCCGCCTGGATGATTGCAAAGCGCTTTTCGCCGGTTTTCTTGTCCACCCTGAAACGGGTGCAGAAGGCCTGGAAGGCATCCATCAGCGAGGTCGACGGGGTGATCGGATACCATGCGCCGACGGTGGCGCCGGCATAGACGCAGCCCAGCCCCGCCGCGGTATTGCCGTCGATCATGATGTGCCCCTTGGTCTTGTTCATGGCCTTGACCCTAAGGGGAAGCGGGCAGGCGAAATTGGCCTTGACGTAATCAAAGCCGAGCTCGATCGCTTTCATGTTGGCGGGCACTAGGTCGGGCTTGGAAGCGAAGATCTGGGCGATCAGCTCGCGGATCACCGCCATGTCGATCTCCACCAATGCCGCCACCGCCCCCACATAGGCCATGTTCTTCATCAGGATGCGCAGGCGGGGGTTGGAAAAATTCTCGTTGCACATGGCCGCCAGCGGGATGCCGATGATGGTGATGTCCGGCCGGGATAGGGTCTTCTGGCGTGGCCAGGTGGAATCGTAGACGAGGTATCCGCCGGGGGCCACCTCCTTGATGTCCTCGCCATAGGTCTCGGCGTTCATGGCGACCATAATGTCGACCGCGCCCGACCGCGCCTTGTAGCCCTTCTTGGTGATGCGGATTTCATACCAGGTGGGCATGCCCTGGATGTTGGAGGGAAAGAAGTTCTTGCCGACCACCGGGATGCCCATCCTGAAGAACGACTTCATCAACAGCCCGTTGGCGCTGGCCGATCCGGTACCGTTGACGTTGGCGAGCTTCAGGACGAAGTCGTTCAGTCGGTTTTTTGCTGCTGGCAAGGCGTGGTTCCTCCGCCTTCCTCTGCTGCATAAGGGATGGCGACGACCGATTGCTGCATGTCCCAGGCCGCCGTCGGACAGCGCTCGGCGCAAAGTCCGCAATGGAGGCAGAAATTCTCGTCCTTGAGCATCACCCGCCCGGTGTATTTCAGGGGTTCCGATATGAAAAACGGCTGGTCCGGATTGACCGCCGGAACCATCAGGCTCTCTCGCACCGCCGACTCCTCGCCATTGGGCGCGATGGTCAGGCAGTCCACCGGGCAGATATCGATGCAGGCGTCGCATTCGGTGCACAGGCTTTCCGTGAACACGGTCTGGATGTCGCAATTGAGGCAGCGTTCCACCTCGGTGGCGACCTGATCTACCGTAAAGCCCAGTTCGACCTCGATGTCCAGATTCTTGAACCGTTCCTTGAGGTCCACATGGTTCATGGCGCGCCGCGCGGCCGGTTCGAAGTCGTTGGAATAGCTCCATTCGTGGAGGCCCATCTTGGTGGAGAGCAGGTTGATGCCCCGGGGCAGCCGATCGGTGACATCCTCGCCCTGGCAATGCTTGTGGATGGAAATCGCCGCCTGGTGGCCGTGCTCCACCGCCCAGATGATGTTCAGCGGCCCGAACGCCGCGTCGCCGCCGAAGAAGACATCCTTGTGGCTCGACTGGTAGGTGATGCGGTCCACCACCGGCATGTCCCATTTGCCGAATTCGATGCCGCAGTCGCGCTCGATCCAAGTGAAGGCGTTGTCCTGGCCGATGGCCAGCACGACGTCGTCGCAGGGCAGGAAAACCTCTTCGACCACCGTGGTGTCCCGAATACCCCCCTTGTCGTCGAGGGTGTATTCGAGCTTCTCGAACGTCATGCCCTTGAGCTTGCCGCCCTCGACGACGAAGCTCAAAGGCGAATGGTTGACGATGATCTCCACCATTTCCTCTTCGGCGTCTTCGAGCTCCCAGACAGACGCCTTGAAGAAACCGCGCGGCTTGCGGGCCATGACCTTGACGTTGCTGGCGCCGAGCCTGAGCGAGGTGCGGCAACAATCCATGGCGGTGTTGCCGACACCGATGATCAGCACCCGCTTGCCGATGGCGTCAATATGTTTGAAAGCCACCGATTCCAGCCATTGGATGCCGATATGCACGTTGTCGTCGGCCGCCTGGCGCCCCGGCAGGTCGAGCTCCTTGCCATGGGGCGCGCCGGTGCCGACGAAGATCGCGTCGTAGCCTTCGTCCAGGAGCGCTTTCATGGAATCGGCGCGGGTGCCGAGAAGCAGGTCCGCGCCCATGTCGAGGATCATGTCGATCTCTTCGTCCAACACCTCTTCGGGGAGGCGGAAGGAGGGAATGTTGGTGCGCATCAACCCGCCGGTCTTGTCGAGCGCCTCGAAGATGGTGCAGGCGTAGCCCAGCGGCACCAAATCGTTGGCGACGGTCAGCGACGCCGGTCCGGCGCCGATCAAGGCGATGCGTTTGCCGTTCTTTTGCGCCGGCGCCCGGGGCAGCAGGTCGGAAACGTCGTCGCGGTAATCGGCGGCCACGCGCTTCAGGCGGCAGATGGCGACGGGCTTCTCCTGGTCGAGGCGCCCGCGCCGGCAGGCCGGCTCGCACGGCCGGTCGCAGACCCGGCCGAGGATGCCCGGGAAGACATTGGATTCCCGGTTCACCATATAGGCGTCGGTGAACCGCCCCTGGGCGATCAGTCGGATGTATTCGGGGACTGCTGTGTGGGCGGGACAGGCCCACTGACAATCAACAACGCGATGAAAGTAGTCGGGCTCCGACGTGTCGGTAGCTTTCATTACCTAATCTCGAACGAATCCCAAATTGAGTGCGGGACGCATAACCAAAATGAGTGGGGGACGCATAATGTGTCAGAATTGCCGGTTGCGTCCAGGCTTTTAAATCGAATCTCACCGATTATTGAGCAAAAACCTTAAGCGAAAGTGGGAATCGGCCGTAAACCCCCCGAGATGGCCATAACCCATTGTAAATGTTGGGTTATCTGAAAGGGTCCAAGGGCGCGGTTTGGCCCGGTTCGGCGCCGCGCCGCTGTGCCCCGGGGCGGGTTCGTGCTAGAGCACTTTCCGGTCATCTGGAAGCGTGGCCCAGCAGGCGGCGAAAAGGGGAGGGGGGCGAACATGAAATACCGGATATTGGGCCGCACCGGGATCGAGGTATCCGAAGTGGGATTCGGCTGCGGGCGGACCGGCGGCATTCTCTTGGACGCCACCTTGGAGGAGCGCCGCGCCGCCATGCAGATGGCCCTCGACGGCGGCATAAACTGGTTCGATACCGCCGAGGCCTATGGCTCCGAACCGGCGTTGGGCGAGCTTTTGCGCGAGGTCGATGGAGCCCCGCAGGTGTCCACCAAGGTCACCCTGGACCCGGGCGCGCCGGACCTGGCCGGCCAGGTGGCGCGGCACTTGGATGGCTGTCTCGAGCGCCTGCAAAAGGATTTCGTCGACCTCGCCCAGGTCCATAACCGCATCGATCCCAGCGCCGGCGGCGATTCTCGCGCCGTTACCGTCGACCAAATCCTGGGCCCGGGCGGCATCGCCGAGGGGTTGGAGAAGGCGCGGGACGACGGCCGCTGCCGGGCCATCGGCTTCACCGCCCTGGGCGACGTGCCCGCGCTGCTACAGGTCATCGGAAGCGGCCGCTTCGATACCGCGCAGATCTTCTACAACTTGGTCAATCCAAGCGCCGCCAGGCCCATGCCCCCCGCCTGGACCGGGCAGAACCTCAATGGCATCATCGATGGCTGCAAGGCCCAGAACATGGGGATGTTGGCCATCCGGGTGCTGGACGCGGGCATTATCGCCGCCGACATGCGCCAGCGCCGGGTGTCCATGATGACCAAGGAAACCGACAAGGAGACGGAGATCGCAAAGGCCGGGACGGCGCTCGGGCGACTCGGCGATGGTTACGGCACCGGGGCGCAACTGGGCCTGCGCTTCGCGCTCTCCTGTGCCGATCTTTCCCTGGCGCTGGTGGGCATCGGCGCGCCGGAACACGTGGATGCGGCGCTGGCGGCCTCGGACATGGGACCCTTGCCGGCCGACGCGCTCGAGACCCTGGAACGGCTCTACGAAACCGATTTCGGCCGGGCGTGAGGCGCGATGCCCGACGTTTTCCTGATCCCCGAACTCAGGCCTATGGCATTGATTCAGAGATGTTGTTATCAAAGGCAATCGAACTCAGGCAGGAAGCCGGCCCGCGGGATGGAAAGAACCAGATGACATCGATCGACGCGCTCAAGGAATCGCTGGTCAACGCCGGGCGCATTCTCGCGCACGAGGATCAGGGCGACTACATTTTTGGCCACGTCACCGCGCGCCTGCCCGGCGACGATGCGCGCTTCCTCATGAAGCCCCACAATATCGGCCTGGAGGAGATCACCCCCGACAATCTCATCACCGTCAACCTCGAAGGCGAGAAGGTGGCCGGCGACCGGCCGGTCCATCTCGAGGTCTTCATCCATTCCGAGATCCTGCGCGTGCGCCCCGACATCGGCGCGGTGGTCCATACCCACGCGCCTTGCGCCGTCGCCTTTTCCTCCCTCGACCGCCCGTTGCAGGGGATCGGCAACGAGGGGGCGCTGTTCCATGCCGGCATCCCGGTATTCTCCGAGACCGCCGACCTGATCATCGACCAATCCCGCGGCAAGGCGGTCGCCCGGGCGATCGGGGATAAAGACGTGTTGATCATGCGCAACCACGGCATCGTCACCGCCGGGCGCACCATAGAGGAAGCGACGGTGCTGGCGCTGTTCCTCGAGCGCGCCTGCAAGGCCCAGCTCATGGTGGAGGCCTCAGGCGGTGCCGTGCACACGTGCTCCCATGAGGACGCGGTCGCCAAGACGGCCAGGATTTCGACGCAGAGCGGCAAGGTTTTCGATTACCTGACGCGTCGGGTAACGACGGGAACCGCGTGAGCGGTGGCCCGCCCGGGCGGCGCCGAACGGATCAAGCAAACGGTGAGAGGAGGCCCCACCCATGGCCGAACTGGGAACCCTGGACCAACTGCCGGCGGACTACCTCGACGACCTAGAAGCGCGCAACCTGGTCCCGTTGTGGCCCAACCTGCGTTCGGTCATGCCCTATGAAAAGCCGGCGCGCAAATCACAGCCGGTGCTGTGGCGCTACCGCGATATCCGGCCGCTGCTGTTGAAGGCGGGCGAGCTCACGCCCATCGAGAAAGCCGAGCGCCGGGTGCTGTCGCTGGCCAATCCGGGCTTGGGGCTTGAGAACATGATGGCGACGCCGTCGATCTATATCGGCATGCAATTGATCCTGCCCGGCGAGAGCGCGCCCTGCCACAAGCACACGCCTGCCGCGGTCCGCTGCGTGGTCGAGGGTTCCGGCGGCTTCACCACGGTGGAAGGGGAAAAATGCCCCATGGAGAAGGGCGATTTGATCCTGACGCCGTCGGGCACCTGGCACGAACACGGCCACCAGGGCGCCGACCCCGTGGTGTGGATGGACGCCCTCGACCTGCCGCTGATCTATTACCTGGAATCGTCATACTGCATCGACGGCGATTCGCAACCGCTGCGCAATGTGCCCGATGCCTCCCAGACCCGTTACCGGCGCGCCGGGCTGGTGCCCTACGCCTCGCTGGGCAAGGCGCGCGCGCCCTATCCGCTTTACCGTTATCCCTGGACCGAGGTGCGCCAAGCGCTTCGCGCGCTGGAGGCGGACACCGCGGCCGACGGAATCGTCTGGCTCGCCTACGTCAATCCCGAGACCGGCGGCGAATGCCTGCCGACCCTGGGGCTCTCCACCGTCATGCTGCGGCCCGGCGAAACGGCGCGGCCGGTGCGCCGCTCGGCCTCGGCCGTGGTCCATGTGATCGAGGGCGAGGGAGAAAGCCTCATCGACGGGGTGGAGATCGCCTGGGAGGAGGACGACACCTTCGCCGTGCCGACCCATGCGGATCTGAGCCTGACCAACCGCTCGACCGCAAGACCCGCTTATCTGTTGGTGGTGGACGACGCGCCGATCCAGCGCAAGCTGGCCTTCTACGAGGAATTCCCGCCCGGGTGATCCCAGGGACGGCGCCTTGGGTGGCGCGGCCCAAGCAATCCGACCCATGGTTTATTGGTGGTCAATTGGGAGGGGCCGAGATGTTTGGAAATCCATCATTGGTCACCCGGGTCGCCATCGGCAAGGGGATCGGCGCCCTGGTCGGGCTTTTGGGCCTAATCTTTCTGCCCTATTTCCTGCCCGGCGTGGGCTGGCTTCCCCGCATCGGAATATTTTTTTGGTACACGACGCTGGGCGCCATCATCGCCGCGTTGGGGGCGTTGACCTGGCACCCGGTGCTCAAGTTTCCCATGCCGTGGTGGGTCGGCGCGCCGGCTATGGGTGCGTGGATGAATTTCGTCCTGGCCTTCTTTGCCTACGACTTGATGAAGGCCATGCTGACCTCGACCTTCGGACCCGAGGGTTTCTTCGCCTCGCCCTTCTGGTTCGCCCTCGAGGGCGCGGTCTTCGGGCTCATGGTGGGCTATTTCGCGGCCCGGTTCGGCGGCAAGGCGCGCCATACGCCGTGAGGCGGCGCCTCACTGGGTCAGCCGGAAGGCGATGGGGACGTCGATGCGCCCGGCGACCGCCCGTCCGCCGCGAAGGGCCGGCGAAAATCGCCATGCTCTCACCGCCGCCAGGGCCGCCCGGTCGAGCCGGGCGAAGCCGCTCGACCGCTTGACGCGGACCTCCTTGGCGCGGCCGTCGGCAGCCACCGCGACCTCCAGGACCACCCGGCCCTGTTCGCCGCGCCGGCGCGAGATCCAGGGGTATTGGGGCCGGGGATTGCCGAGACCGGCCACCGGGCGGGGCCTCCCCATTGGGCCGGGAGCTTCGCTGTGGGTGGTTTTGGCGGTCTGCCCGGACCCGCGCCCACCTTCGGGCGCGGCCATGGCCGGCGCGGTCTTGACCGCCACCGGATGATCCGCGCGGGGATCGGGGGGTGGCGACTTGGCGCCCGCCGGTGGGCCTGCTTCTTGGGCTTCTGGCAGGCGGAACCGCGGGGGGTGCGGTGGAACCGGCGGAGTTTTGCCCCAGACCGGATGGACGACCGGTTTGATGGCCATCTTGGGTTTGACTCTCGCGGCCGGCTTCGGGGATGGATGCGCCTGCCGCTTGGCCGCGGCCAAACCCGCAAGGGCTCTCCTCGTAGCCGCGTCGTCGGGTTGGGTGGCGGGGGCGATGCGCCTGGATTGCCGGTTTGATCGCACCATTGTCTCGGGGACCAATGGGACGGCCACCAGGGGCGGGGCTGCGGGCGGCGCCGTGGGGCCCCACGGCCAGGCCGTCGCTGAGACGATGGCCCCGTGGAGGGCCAGGGACACCAGCCCGGCGACAACCAGGGGCCGGGACCCAGGGACCGCGCCGTCGGGCATGATAGCGCGGGACGCGCGGTTGGGGATGGGGGCGGAGACCGCGTTCATGGGTCCGGTGCCTCATCGGTTCGCACCAAGGGCACGATGAAGGGCTTGCCGTCGGCATGCCCCGCGTGGGCGCGGATACCGTAATAGGCCTTGAGATTCCCGGGCGACAGCACCGCGCCGGGCGGCCCCCGGGCGGCGACGCGGCCCTGGTACAGCAGCACCAGCCTTTGACAGTAACGTGCCGCCACGGTGAGATCGTGGACGACGATGACGATCCCCGTGCCGGTGCTGGCGAGCCCGGTCAAGGTTTCCATCACCTGGAGGCCATGGGCCGGGTCGAGCCCGGCCATGGGTTCGTCGGCGAGCAGGAATTCCGGCTCCACGGCAAGGGCGCGGGCGAGGAACACCCGGGCCCGCTCGCCGCCCGACAGGCGGTTGACGGGCCGATGGGCGAGATGGGAGACGTCGCAGGCCCTAAGCGCCCGGGCGACCGCATCGCGGTCGGTATCCGCGGGCCCGCGCCAGGGGCCCAAATGGGGCAGGCGGCCAAGCCCGGCGAGGGCCTCCACACTCACCGCCCAGCCGCTGGTGCCGTCCTGGCCGAGATAGGCGATGCGGCGCGCGTGTTGGTCGGCGGCCAGTTCTTTTGTCAGCCGCCCATCGAGGCTGATCCGGCCGCGGCCATGGGGGATGAGCCTAGCCAAGGCGCGCAGAAGGGTGGTCTTGCCGGCGCCGTTGGGGCCGATCACACCGAGGATCTCGCCTGCGCTCACCGTGAAATCGATGCCGTGCAGCACGGTTGCGCCGTCGAGCGCGACCGTGAGGTTCTCGGCCGCCAGGGTGCTCATGCCAAGGTGCTCCTCCGGTAGGCGACGATGAGCCAAAGGAAGAAAGGGCCACCCACCAGCGCGGTCAGCACGCCGAGCTTGAGCTCGTTGCCTGGGAAGGGCAGGCGCACGGCGATATCCGCGAGCAGCAGCAGCACCGCGCCGCCGAGCGCGCTGGGTGCCAACAGCGCGCCGGGCCGGTGGGCGACCAAGGGCCGTAACAGGTGGGGGACCACCAGGCCCAGGAAGCCGATGGTTCCGGCGATGGCCGTCGCCGCGCCCACCGCCAGCGCGGTGCCCAGGACCAGGCGGGTGCGGGCGCGCCCGACGTCGAAGCCCAGGCTCTGGGCGGTGTCTTCACCGAGGGTCAAGGCGTCCAGCGGCCGGCCCAGGGTGATCAGCATCACCCAGCCCACCGCCATGAAGGGGAGCGCCAGCCAAACATGGGCGAAGCTGCGGTCGGCCAGGGAGCCCATCAGCCAGAAAACGATCTCCAGGGCCGCGAAGGGGCTGGGGGCGAGGTTGAGGATCAGCGCCGTCAGCGCGCCGCTCATGGAGGTGATGGCGATGCCGGCCAGGATCAGGGTCAGCGCGCCGCCGCCGCGTCCGGCGATGATTTGCAGCAACGTGACGCCGATGACGGCGCCGGCCACGCCACCGAGCGGCAGGGCCAGGGCGAAGGCCCCGGCGATGCCGGTGTACAAGGTGAGCACGGCCCCGAGCGCGGCGGTCGACGACACGCCGATCAGGCCCGGCTCGGCCAAGGGATTGCGCAAGAATCCCTGCAGCGCCGCGCCGGACAGTCCCAGGGTCGCCCCCACCATGGTGCCCAGCAGGGCGCGCGGCAGGCGCAGCTCCATGACGATCACCCGGGTGGGCTCGGGCCCGCTTCCGGCAAGTGCTGCCAAGGCGTCGATCATGCCGATGTCGGCCGGCCCGAAGCCGAGGGAGAGGACGAAGGCGATGCCCAGCGCCAGGGCGAGGGCGGCCAGCAGCGCCGCGCGGGTGCGCAAAACGCCGGCGCGGTTTTCAAGGGGTGGGGTCCGGGGTCGCGCGCTCATGGCCGGATCGCTCTCCCTTGACGCGCCAATCGCGCGCGGACGAGGGCGAGGCGGCGGATCGCGCCAAGGACCAGCGGCGTCCCGCAGGCCCAGACATGGTGGTGGATGCGGATCACGGCCCGGCCCGCAAAGACGCGCCCAATCGCCGGGTGGGCGAGCAGGCCGCTTGCGAGAGAGGGGTGGGCGCGCTTGAGGCTGCTCAGGATCAGCAGCCGGGGCCGGGAGGCCAGCACCGTTTCCAGGGGAACGCGGCCGACCCCCGCAAGGCCGAGCGCGGCCATCGAATTGGTAAATCCCGCCGCCCGGATGACGGCGCCGGCGAGGCTATGGGCGCCGCTGGTGACGCCATTGGGACCGAACAGCATGGCGCTGGGCTTTGGGCCTTTCCGCGCTGCCGAGTGCCCGGCGGTAATGCGCTTGAGTTCGTTGCGGAATTCCGCGATCAGCTTTCGGCCGCGCGCCTCCTCGCCGGTGGCGCGGGCCACGGTTTCGATATTGCGCGGGATGTCGTCGAGCTTGGTGGCCAGCGGCACCACCACCACGCGGTGGCCGAGCCTTCGCAACAGCTGCACCGTGGGCGTCGCCGCGGTGCTGCCGGCCAGCACCAGGTCGGGCCTGAGCGGGAGGATATCCTCGGCCCGGCCACGATTGAGATTGAGGCCCCGGACGGCCTCGGGCATGGCGGAGGACGACGGATCGGCGGCCAGGAAGGTGACCGAGACCAGGCGAGCGCGCAGTCCCAGGAGCAGCAACAACTGATCGGTGCAAACGTTGAGCGAGGCGATGCGCCGGGGCTTCGGCGGATCGCCGGCGCCGGCCGGCCCATGGGCAAGTGAGAGTGAGAGGAGGATGCCGGCAAGCACCGTCGCGCCTCGCCGGCCCAACCCCCGAGTTTTGCCGGGGACCGGCTTCATTTGTCGCTGCCGCCGTGTTGAAGGGCCCCGCCCAGGGTCACGCGAAGCCCCGCGAATACGGCGATCCCCGGCGTGCCAAAGCCGAACACCTCCTGGTAATTTTCGTCGAGCAGGTTTTCGCCGCGGGCGAAGAGCTGCACCCGGTCGGTCACCTGCCAAGCGAACCCGGCGTTGAGCAGGGCGTAGCCGCCGAGCTTCTTGGTCTCGGTCTCCAGCGGGAAGAAGCTCAAGAAGACGGTGTCGGTCTGCGGCCCGTTGTAGCGCAGGCCGAGATTGAAATGGGCCGGCCGGTCCATGATCCGGAAGCGGTAGCGCCCGTTGATGGCGGCGATGTGCTTGGCGCGCCGAACCAGGGCGATGCCGTCCGGGTCCTCGGTTTCCGTGAAAGTGTAGCTGGCATCGAGGCGAAGGTCCCGGTGCGGTTTGGCGCTCAGGGTCAGTTCGAGGCCCCGTGTCTTTGTGGTCCCCGGCAGGTTGACGGCGCTGTTGCCCGAACCCGAAATCAGATCCTCGATCCAATTGGCGAAGAGAGTGGCGTCGAAGGTCGCCCGCCCGCCGAAGAGGTTCTGTTCGACGCCAAAATCGAAGCCGAGGGCGAACTCCGGCGTGAGGTCGGGATTGCCCGTGAAGGTCGGCGTGAAACCGAAAAGTTCGAACAGGGTGGGGTTCTTGGCGCCGCTGCCAAGGCTGGCGTGCAAGCGGGTGCCCGTCGATTTTTGGTCATAGGCCGCCGTGGCGCGCCAGGTGACGGCGTCGTCGAACAATGGGTCATTGTCGTCATACCTGAGCGCGGCCGAAAGGAACAAGCGGTCCCAAAGGGCGATCCGGTATTCGCCGACATAGCCGAAATTTTCCACCGACACGGTCCGGGGGCCGGAAAAGGCGCTGTCGGTAAACTGGGTGTCCTTTTCCCGCTCGATGGCCAGGGTCCAGGTGTGTTTGGCCTGGGCGAAATCCGGGGTCTCCAACAGAAAATTGGTCTGATAATCGAATTTCACCTTGGTGCCGTGAGAGGAAAAGGTGTTGTCGCCGGCGCCGTCGAAGAATTCCGATTGGTCCTTTGCGTAAGTGGCCCGCAAGACGTGTTCCCAGGCGCCGTCCAAGGTCGTCAGCTTGGCCTTGGCGAGGCCATAGGTCTGCAGCGTCTCCGAGGTCGTGTCGCCGTCGACGACGTTGACCACGACGGCGCCCTCGTCGTTGTCGAGTTCGCTGGCGATCCGCATGCCGATGAATTCGAATGCGAGGGATTTTGAAGGCCAGAACCCCGCCTTGAGGCGGCCGGTCAGGTTGCGGTAGGCGTCCTTTTCGGTGTTCCCGGCGTCGGTATCGGCGATGGAAATCCCTTCGGTCGCGAAACCGTTGAGGGTGCCGCTCAGGTAAAAACGCCGGCCGCCATAGCCCAGGGTGCTGAGCCCGTCCGCGCTTGCGAAGCTGCCGCCCTCGGCGCGGGCGCGGAAGTTCCAGCCCGCCTCGGGCCGCAAGGTGGTGATATTGATGACGCCGCCGATGGCGTCGGACCCCCAAAGGGCGCTTTGCGGCCCGCGCAGGACCTCGATACGGGAGATCCCGGCATTGAGGAGGTTCTGGAACTGAAACTCCGATCCGCCAGCGGGATTGTTGACCTCGATGCCGTCGATCAATACCAGGGTCTGGTTGCCCTCGGCACCGCGAATGCGAACCTGGGTCAGGGCGCCCATGGTGCCCGACCGGCTGACGGCGATTCCGGGAATGTCGCGCAGCACGTCGGACACCATGCGCACCTGGCGCTCGTCCAACTGTTCCTCGGTGATGACCGTGACGGCGGAGCCGGCCTCGCGGGCCGGCAAGGGGACCCGGCTGGCCGAGACCACCAACTCGGGATGAAGTGGCACCTCGGGATGAAGTGGCGCGCGATCGGCGCCCGAGGCCGGGTTGACACCAGGCAAGCCAAGCACCGAAGCCAGCAAGGCCACGCCGATAAGGTTGGCGGGGCCGCCCACGGCCGCCCTGGAAAATCCCAAAATGTATCTTTGTATTACAGACATTTAAGGTCCCTTTCTCAACTGATATAAGAGGTTGAGAAAGGGCGCGGCATGTCCTGCCCCCGCATCTGGCGACGGGAGGCGTGGATTGGTCTGGAAACCAGTGTGCGTGGACCCTCCACGACGGACTCCCCAGCGGCGACACCATGCCGCGTCACCGCAACGGGATTCCGTCCCACCGACCAACCCCGGACAGCGGAAGGTGACGCTCGCGACGGCAGGTCTCCTGGCTGGCGGGTCGTCGCTT
>SMUX01137813.1_pt1 | contig 18461 bp, 15 predicted proteins | sample 2456431 | NCBI WGS metagenome assembly SMUX01 (sample SAMN11095930, study PRJNA526329) | marine sediment metagenome | biome: Marine sediment; feature: Surficial sediment; material: Deep marine sediment; isolation source: Hadal surficial sediment | place: Pacific Ocean | collected 2014-11 | depth... | reverse complement strand
ATCGATTTATGGAGAAAGGCCGACCCGTGGGACTCGGTCGCCTGCGTTGGCGATGCGGCGGCTATGATCCCACCCCTGGCAGGCGATGGGATCGCGGCCGCGCTGCGTTCGGTCGAGCTGTGCGCCCCGCTGGCGCATGCTTACCTGAGCGGCGAGCTCCCCTTGGAGCGCTGGGAGCAAGCGTATCGCAGCCGATGGCATGAGAGCTTCGATCGGCCGCTTGCCCTGGCCCGAAGGCTTGAAACCTGGTTGGGCAGTGGTGTAGGCTCCGAACTGCTGCTCGGAGTCGGTTCGGTCCTGCCCCCGCTCGCGCGGAAACTTGCCGGAATGACCCGCAGCCAGGAGACTTCAGCGCCGCCGTTCATGACCTGAGCCCGCCCTTCATCGGGCACACTTTGTAAAGCCCAGTCTCCAATTATTTTCGCGCGCCTGAGACGAAAGGTTGATCCCGGTTGCGAGCAGAACCTCGATCAGCTTAGGATCTTTGGCTAACTCACCTGTCATGAGGGGGAGAATGTCGCTCGGGTATGCTAGGTTCCTTTCCAACTGCAGCCAGATCGGTACGCGACGGAAGATTAGCTGCCTCATCCAACCTGGAGTGCCTGACGCAGGTCGGCCATCAAATCCTCGGTGCTCTCGATCCCCACCGATAGCCGAACAAGATTGTCCTTGATGCCGACTTCCAACCGCTCCTCCGTGGAGAGTTCGAAGTAAGACATGAGCGCCGGCTGTTCGATCAGGGTCTCCACCCCGCCCAGGCTGGAGGCAATTAGCGGCAGTCGTACGGCATCGATAAATCGACTAGTCGCGTCCAGATCGCCATCGAGTTCGAAACTCACCACGCCTCCATAGCCGCGCATCTGTCGGCTGGCTACATCATGATCCGGATGGGACCGAAGCCCCGGATACCACACCCGGCTTACTCGATCATGATCCTCCAGGAATTCCGCCAACTTCAAGGCACTCTGGTTCTGCTGACGAACGCGCAGGGCTAGAGTTTTGAGTCCTCGTTGGATGAGGTAAGCAGTGTGAGGATCGCACACTGCTCCCAGGACCCATTGGTTCTGCCGAATCATTGCCATCAGCGATTCTGAGCCCACCACAACACCTGCCAGTAGATCGTTGTGGCCTCCGAGGTATTTTGTAGCCGAATCCACAACTAGATCTACGCCATACTCAAGCGGGCGCTGATTGATCGGCGTAGCGAAGGTACTGTCGATCAGGGTCTTGACCTTATGCCGCTTGGCGATCTCCACGAGCTGTTCCATATCCAGGACCCGCAAGTAGGGATTGGTTGGCGATTCGGAGACGATGACCTTGGTATTTGGTTGAATCGCGGCCTCGAGCCTCTCAAGATCGCCAGCCGGCACCATCGTGGTTTCTATCCCCCAGCGTTTGAGAAACGTCAGGCAGAACTGACGTGTGCGCCGGTATGAGTCATCTGTGATGACGAGGTGGTCTCCTGCGTAGAGTAGCGAGAGCAAAGTGGATGTGACCGCGGCCATTCCGGACGACATAAGAACCGCCGCTTGACCCGCCGCTAACTCCGCGATCCGCACCTCGACCGCAAAGACCGTTGGATTGCCGTAACGGCCGTACTCTGCCCTCCCCTCAACCAGCCCCCACATGCGCCCCTCCATAAACTCGCGCAGATCTGCGGTGTTCTCGAATGTATAGGTTGCCGTTTGAAAAATAGGCAGTGTCAGGGCGTGGTGTGGGAACGGTCGTTTTTCACCCGCATGGACGACGTCGGTTGAGATCCGTGTAGCACGACCGAGTTCTGCTGGCTGTTTCAGCATAAGATTCCTCCTCGAGGCTCCTATCCCGAAAAAAAAACAAATGACCTCTTCCGAAAGATTGGAGAGGTCAGAGCGTTCAACCATCTCTCATCTCCCAGCTTGCGCCGTCGGAGTTGGCACCTTGTTGGAGATTACCTCCAACCGGTTGCCGAGGTTTCACAGGGCCGATCCCTCCACCTCTCTGGATAAGAGCGTTTACTTATTCGATTGTTGGCATAGACGTTAACACGCTACCGTCGATACTGTCAAGGTAGACCGGTCCGCGAATTCACGAATGGGCGTCCGAGACGACCTCGTGAGTGGTATACAACATATTTCATCGGCATTTCAGTCAGCCTGAGCCAACGGGCGCTCGGCGGGCGCTGATGCCGTATTTCACACTCGGTTACCCGAATGCGCGGACCTAACTGGAGATCATCCAGGCGGTCGCCGTGACGCAGCCGGCCACCGTCATCAAACGAAACCCCGGATTCGTCTATCTTATCTCTCTAGTCGGCGTAACCGGTGCCCGAGTAGATCTTCCAGATTCTGCCCCATGAGATGCAGTTCGATCCGTCCCGGGCGGACGATCAAAAGGGCTTCCCGCGTCACGATTGCGTAACTGAGCATCTGTTCAAGCTTACTCTCTCAGAAAGGAAATCAGCACCGGAGAATCTAAAGTGAGATTACCCGCAATGTGAATTGCAACATTAATAAGGGATTTGATCCCACGTCCCCCACTGAGGCTCGCGGCGCAGCATGAAGTCTTCATAAGCGACCGATAACATACTCACTTACGGCCTTCCGAATTTATGATGCGTTCAAATGAAATTCTTACGCTGCCTAGCTTTACACCGTAGGAAGGCGACAGATATAATCCTGCGACCGGGGAGCCTTGTTTGCGCTTTTCAGGGCATCCCATGTTGTCGGGGAAGTGCTGGAATTGGCAGACAGGCGTGGCTTAGGACCACGTGCCCTATGGGCGTGTGGGTTCGACCCCCACCTTCCCCACCAGGTACCAAAGGTCACAAGTAACCAAAGGTCACAAGTAACCGGTGGTCACAAGTAACCGAGGGTCACTGGCTAATAAGGGAATTCCTGATTTGAATATCGATACCGAAAACTTGGAAGATCGCCAGGTCCAACTAACCGTCGAAGTCGACGATGATCGCTACAACGCCGCCATGCGATCTGCCGCACGGCGTATGAGCAAGCGCGACAAGATTCCTGGGTTTCGCCCGGGGAAGGTGCCGTTCGATATAGCCATGGGCCGCTTCGGCGAAGACGCGATCTTCGACGAGGCGCTCGATACGCTTGGGCAGGACATTTATAAGCAGGCCCTTGAAGACACTGAGCTCGAGCCCTTCGCTCCCGGCTCGCTCAACGAAGTCGTGAGCCGCAAACCGCTCGTTTTACGCTATATGGTGCCTCTGGCTCCCGAGGTCGAATTGGGCGACTATCGCAAGGTCAGAGTGAAGTACGAGGTCCCTGAAGTCTCCGATGAGGCGCTCGAGGCAACGCTGGAGGATCTCCGCCGACGACAAGCCCTTATTGAGCCTGCCGACCGAGCGGTTGAGATGTCCGACGTGGCGGTCATCGATATCGAAGGAAATCTGGATGAGCCGGAAGAAGGAGAATCGGCGCTCGTGCTCAAGGAGTCCGGAATCTCACTTTTGATCGAAGAAGACACGGACTGGCCGTACCCTGGCATCGCTGAAGACCTGGTGGGAATTGAAGCTGGCCAATCTCGCACTCTCTCACACACTTTTGGAGAGGAATATCCTGCGGAGGATTTGCGCGGCAAGGCCGCGACCTTCGAGGTAAGTTGCCAGGAGGTTAAGTCTCGATTTATCCCGGAATGGAGCGATGATCTCGCCCAGGCCGTTGGTGACTACGAGACCCTGCTCGACCTGCGAGTCAAGGCGCGTGAGAGCCTGGCCGAGAGCGCCGAGAGGGAAGCGGATGCTGAATATGCCGAGAAAGTAATTGAAAAGGTTGGAGATGGCGCCACGGTCACCTTTCCGCCACTTTTGGCGGATCAGGAGGTAGATGACCTTCTACACGACATGGTGCACCGCCTGGAAGCCCAGAATTTGACCCTGGATGACTACCTTCAAGCCGAGAGCAAAACGGAGGCCGAGGTTCGAGAGGAGCTTCGACCACGTGCGGAAGACCGGGTTCGGCGTGCGCTCTTGCTTGGCAAAGTTGTCGAAGAAGAAGAGCTGAAGGTTGGCGATGACCAGATCTCCGAGCGCGTTCAGCGACTGGCCGGAAGCCTACAGGATCCAGAAGGCAATATTATCAAGGCGCTGAGCACCCCTCAGTCAATGCGTCGAATCGAGAACGATCTACTGTTTGAAGGGGCGATCAGCAGGCTTGTGTCGTTCGCCAAGGGGGAAAATCCCGAAAAGAGCGATTCGAAGTTAGAAGTAGAAGATTCCGAGCAAGAATCAGCAGTTCCGGAATCGGAAGAACCGGAACTTGGACAATCCGAGGATGAAGGAGAAGACGCTCAAAAAGAAAGTCCGGAGTCCGAAGGCTTGGAAATCGAAGAATCGGAATCCGAGGTAGAAGAATAGGCCGGTTGCCCCGCAGAGTCGCTCTTTGGAGCACTCCTTGCACCGTAGAAGGCGCACCGCTGGCCTATTGCCGAGAGTTGACGTTAGCGAGACAATAGCCAATAAGGAGCCAGAATGAACACAAATGACCCTCAATCCTTGATCCCAATGGTGATCGAGACCACCGGCCGTGGTGAACGTGCCTACGATATCTATTCTCTGCTGCTGAAGGAACGCATCATTTTCCTGGGCACGCCAATCAATGATCTTGTGGGCAACGTTATCGTTGCACAGCTGATCTGGCTGGATTCCCAGGATCCCGAGCGACTGATCCGACTGTATATCAACTCGCCTGGGGGCCAAATCTACGCCGGGATGGCGATCTACGACACGATGCAACAACTGAGCGCCCCAATTCAAACGGTGGCTGTGGGTGTCACGGCTTCCTTCGGGACGGTGCTGCTTGCGGCGGGAAGCCCCGGTCAGCGCTTCGCGTTACCGAATGCCACCATCCATATCCACCAACCCCTGGGCGGGACACAGGGACAGGCCACCGATATCGAGATTCAGGCCAAGGAGATCTTGCGCCAGCGCGAAAAGATCAATAACATACTCGCAGAACACACCGGTCAGCCGCTCGAAACCATCGAGCATGACGTCGAGCGCGATTTTTATCTGAGCGCAGAACAGGCCCTGGAGTACGGCCTGATCGATAAAGTGCTGGAACCCGCGGAACGCGACCAGCCCGAATCGGAAGACGGAAAAGCAAAGGAAAAGGTTAAAAGTAAAAGCTAGCCAAGTATGAGCGAAGCGGACGATCGATCGCGGCAATGCTCCTTCTGCAGCCGCCCCGAAGATGAAGTCCAGCGCCTGATTTCAGGCCCGGATGGGGTCTACATTTGCAATGAGTGTGTAGATCTCTGCGGGGACATCCTGCATGGGGACGCGGGCCGAGGCTCGGCGGTAGGGCTGACGGCGGTTGGGAAGCCCTCCCTGTCGCCGCAGCATATCCGCGCCCGACTCGACGAGTATGTCGTAGGTCAGGATCATGCCAAGCGAGTCCTCTCGGTCGCGGTTTATAACCACTACAAGCGCATCAGCACTCTAAAACGCGGAGACATCGAACTCGAAAAGTCCAACATCCTGCTTGTCGGTCCGACAGGCGTCGGAAAAACGCTGCTGGCTCAAACGCTTGCTCGGGTTCTGGATGTTCCATTCTGCATAGCGGATGCCACAGCTCTTACAGAGGCCGGCTACGTCGGTGAGGATGTAGAAAATATCCTGCTTCGGCTGCTTCAGGCCGCCGACTTCGATATTCCACGCGCTGAGCGCGGCATCGTTTACGTCGATGAGCTGGACAAGACTGCCCGTAAGTCAGGCGACAATCCCAGCATTACCCGCGACGTTTCCGGCGAAGGGGTTCAGCAAGCGTTGCTCAAGATCATTGAGGGCGCGGATGTCAATGTCCCCCCTCAAGGGGGGCGGAAGCACCCACACCAGGAGTTCATTCAGATCAACACCACCAACGTGCTGTTCATTTGTGGCGGCACCTTTGACAGCCTGCCGGACATCATCTCCGAACGAGTTGGAACCCGCGGCCGGGTCGGATTCCCCGGCACCGTGGAAGAACGGGAGGTTCTAGGCTTCGACGAAGCAGAGCTTCTACGGCGAATCGAGCCGGACGACCTCATGCACTATGGAATGATTCCCGAATTGGTCGGTCGATTGCCAGTAGCGGTTAGCGTGGATCCGCTGGATGTCGAATCGCTTCGAAAGATCCTCACGCAGCCCAAGAACGCGTTAGTAAAGCAATACACCCAGTTGTTTGAGATGGACCAGGTCGAGCTGGTGTTCACCGAGGATGCCTTGCAGCTCGCTGCAGAGATGGCCATCGATCGGGACACTGGCGCCCGCGGCTTGCGATCGATTCTAGAGAATTCACTGCTGGAAATCATGTACGAGATCCCCTCTCGCCCTGAGATCCGTGGGGTGGTGGTCGATGAACAAGTGATATCCGAACAGGCACAACCGAAGCTATTGGGCGAAGACGGAAGAGAACTATCGGACGAGGTGGATCTCGATCTCCGAGATGCCGCTTAAACAAGTTAGCAGACGACGGAATAATACGGGGCGCTGATACCGGCGCCCCGCTTCATTAAAATGAAACACTTCTCCGAAGCCCAGGGCCTGATTTTCGATATGGACGGGGTGCTCTGGCGCGGAGGAGAGCCGCTCCCCGGCATCCAGTCTACATTTTCCTTGCTTCGAGAACGCCAGATCCCATTTGTTCTTGCGACGAACAACGCGACGCAAACCTTCGAGCAGGTTCGATCCCGCATGGAGAACGCTGGGGTTGAAATTCATCCCAATGAAGTGCTCACCGCCGCGGTGGGAGCAGCAAGCTATCTGGGACAGCATGTGCCTGCAGGTTCCAGCATCTATGTCGTTGGAGATGCGGCGCTTCACCACGCCCTGGAGGAGGCCGGCTATCGGGTAATGGAATCAAGCAACGAGGTGAGCGCGGTCGTTGTCGGTATGGATTGGTCGCTCACCTGGGAGAAGCTTGCCGAGGCTAATTACGCGCTGATGAACGGCGCATTTTTCCTGGGAACCAATCCCGATGTGTCATTTCCCACCGAGCGCGGCCTCGCTCCCGGGAATGGCGCCATTCTGGCTGCCCTTGAAACAGCGACTGGCCGCGAAGCCACGATATTTGGAAAGCCGGAGCCGCACCTCTTTCTCGAGGCACTGCAGAGGACGAATACGCCTGCCACCCATACGGTGGCCGTCGGAGATCGATTGGAAACCGATATTTTGGGAGGAAAGCGCGCAGGCCTGTTAACTGCCCTGCTTCTCACGGGCGTGACGACCCATGAACAGGTTGCTAGCTCAGATATTCAGCCAGATTGGGTTTTCGAAGACCTGGAGGAGCTCAGCCGCGAGTTGGGGTAACCCCAACCTCGGAATTCACATTTCCTGCTGCGAAAGACAAGATGTCCCAGGCGCAATCAGGCAAGGGATCGGCGGGGGTTAGCCCCCGATGCGATGCAGTGCTTCTGCGGCCTCGACGGTCATTGGAATCCTCACCGAAATCCTTGTACCTTGCCCGCGGGTGGACTCGAAGCGTAAGGTGCCGTGCACCATTTCAGCCCGCTCGTAGAGATTGACCATTCCTAAGCTGCCGCGCTTCTCATAGTTGTCTTGAACTTCGGCAACATCAAACCCAATCCCGTTGTCCTCAATTTCCAAGAGCGCCATTTCCCCATCCGGCTTTAGCCGCACCCAGATATGCTCCGCGCGCGCATGCTTGCGGGCATTGTTTACGGCCTCTTCGACGATGAAGAAAATAACACCTTGCTTGCCGACCTCCATTGCGCTCTCAATTTGTGGGTCGATGTCCACGTGAACGGTTTGGCCGTGCATCTCATCAATCTTGCGGGAGAGGTCCTTCAAGGCGGCTCTAAGTCCATCTGATTCCAAAATCAGGGGCCGCAAAGTGAACAGCATCTGGCGGATCTCTTTGGAGGTCCTCCGCGCGAGTTCCTCAATCTTGTAAAGCTCATCGGAAGCTCGTTTCGCGTCACGATTGATCAGTCGGCGAGCGAAGTTAACCCGCATGGCTATGGCGCCGATCGACTGCGCAGGTCCATCGTGTAGATCGCGGGCCAATTTGTGGCGGGCTTCCTCCTGGATTTCCGTCATTCGCTGCTTATCTTGCTCTAGCTGGCCGTAGAGGCGGGCGTTCTGCAGCGCCACGATCGCCTGCTGCGCTATGGACTCAAGGATCTCAAGCCCGTCTTCCGTGAGATAGTCTTCTTTAGGATGACCAAAGAGCATGATTCCATATACTTCCAGCCCAACAACCAACGGAATGCAGACCGCAATGCTGCACTTTCTGAGCGCAAGGAGCCGTCCAAGCTCCGGGTCAGATGGAGGATCCAGGGTGACTTCAAGCTGACCCGAAGACATAGCCTTCTCGACCACTCCGAATCGTCCCCGGATGTCTGCATTTTGATCGGCCCGAAGAAAGCCACGTGAGGAGACGACCTGCAGCTCTTCGCCATCGTAGAGCAACAGTGCACTCACAAGCCCCCCATCCTCTGCGTCGGTAAGCACGCTGGTCGCCAGATCCAGTGCCATGTCCATCACGCGCTCGTAGTTCAGGGCGGCATTGAGCGCGGCGGTACCGCGCAATACGGTGCGCAGCCTCTCTACCTCCGCTTCAAGCCTCCGTACCCGCTCATCGGCAATCATCGGAGCTGCGGAGCCGGGTTTTGCTTCGTCCGCACTTAGAAGTTGGTTAATCGAATCGAGGACACCCAAATGGATTTCCCTCTTCTGCTATTGCGCCCCTCAATAGATCTCGCGATCGAACCTTGAATGCGCCTTGATCATTGCAGGATATTGACCAACAACGCACCTTTGATTTATCAGATGCACCCCAAACTACAGTACCAAGAAAAGACCACCTGGAGCCCCTTACAGTTGCCCTACAGACCGAGTGTAGCGCAATCAGCTTAGTAGATGCTTTGCTTGTCAACCGAATCTGCGAAAGGTATGATTGCGCTAATGGCGAAGGGATTCATTCTTGCCCCCTCGATCCTGTCCGCCGATTTCCTGCACCTAGAAGATGCTATTCAGGCCGCTGAGAAAGGCGGCGCGGACTGGATACATATCGATGTGATGGACGGGCACTTTGTGCCCAACATAACCATGGGGCCAGTTGTTGTGGAAGCTGTGCGGCGGGCGACCGATCTACCGCTGGACGTGCATATGATGATTGAGAATCCAGAGCGTTACCTGGGTGATTTCGCTAACGCCGGCGCCGACTCGCTCACGGTGCATGTAGAGGCCTCAAAGGATCTGAAGGGACTTGTAGGTGCAATTCGTGATCTGGGCTTGCGAGCAGGAGTGGCGATCAGCCCCGGAACTCTCGCAGAACGAGCTTCGGAAGTGCTTGATAGTATCGAGTTGATGCTGGTCATGACGGTCGTGCCTGGTTTCTCCGGGCAATCGTTTATGACCGAACCACTCGAACAGGTGAAGTGGCTTCGCGAGCTGAAACTCAGGGGTCAGACCAAGGCGCTTATCCAGGTGGACGGCGGGATTGACTCACAGACCGCTCCGCAGGCGAAGCAGGCCGGGGCGGAGGTGTTTGTGGCGGCTAGCGCAATTTTCAAATATGAAGAGGGGATCGCGCGGGGGATCGCGGCGATTAGAAATTCTCTGGGGCCTTACGAGTTAGGGCAATGAGAGGCGCTTGATGCACTTCGTGCAGAGAGTTCTGCGCACTAATCGTCCTTCTTCGAATACGCGAACTCGCTGCAAGTTTGGTTTAAACTTTCTTTTGGTCGCTTTCATTGAAAAGCTACGGCTTTGACCAAATGCAGTTGTCTTGCCGCAGGTTTCACAGTGTGCCAATTTGGTTTTGTTTCACCTCGCGATTGCGGGCGCAATATTACCATAGAAGGCTTTAGCGCCTTGGAACGGAGTAGGAATGAAGACGAATAAGAATGGAACAATATCGATTTCACCGAGTGCTATCGCTTCAGTTGCCGCACACTCGGCGCTGACATCTTACGGCATCGTGGGAATGGCCTCCAAAAACATGATGGATGGCCTGGCCAACGCGATCGCCCGCGACCCGCGCCATGGCGTCGACGTAACGATCGACGAGGATCAGATTTCCGTAGATCTTTATATCGTCATCGAATACGGGACGCGCATAACAAGCGTTGCAACCAGCGTAGCCAATACCGTACAGTATCAATTGGAGAAGTCCATCGACCTGCCGGTTGTTGCGGTCAATGTTCATGTGCAAGATCTGAGAGTTAGCGACGAATCCTAAGTGATTGAGCCGGGCACAAGAGGCTGGGAACGACTTGCGCAGCGTTATCGATTAGTGGACGCGCCTGCACTGCTCCAGCTGACCGAAGCGGGCATGATCTGGTTGAAAACCAACCAGGAGACGGTCAACGCGCTCAATGTATTTCCAATTCCCGATGGCGATACTGGTACGAACATGGTGCTTACGATGGAAGCCGCATGGAAGGAAGTTGAGAATACCGGAGGGCATTCGATCGGCAAGGCATTGCAGGCTCTGGCACACGGCGCTCAGATGGGAGCTCGAGGCAACTCCGGCGTCATTCTCTCCCAGTTGTGGCGCGGGTTCGCGAAGGCGCTCGACGGAGTCGACGAAATGGATCCTGCGGCATTTGCAAAGGCGTTAGCCGGGGCCCGCGATACTGCTTATCGAGGCGTCGGACAGCCGGTCGAGGGCACCATTTTGACCATCTCGAAGGAAGTAGCTTCGGCTGCCGATACGGCGCTCCAAAATGGGGCGTCTTCCAATCTGGATATGCTGGAGCAAATGGTACGTGCCGCCGATGAGGCAGTTGAGAACACCCCCAACCAGCTGGATGTTCTTGCAAAAGCCGGTGTGGTAGACGCAGGCGGAAAAGGACTCTTCTTTATCCTGGAGGGCATGCTGCGGTCTGCCACCGGATTGGATCTGGATGTTCCGCTGGTCACGATCGATGTCAACCCACATTTGATGGATCTTGTGGGAGCGGATATCGAGGAAGGTCAGGATTGGGAAGTGGTGGTTGATTTCCGGCCTAAACCTGAGTTCGATTTAGATTCGTTTACCTCCGGCCTGGCTGAGATTGGAACTTCGCTCCAGATCGCGGAAGGCGATGGCCTCATTCGAATGCACATTCATGTTCCCGACCAGGAAGAATACCAACCGATTGAATACACCAAGCAAATGGGGACCGTGACCAACGTCGCCATTGAAAACCTCATGGATCAAATGGCACAGCTTGAGGCCGAACCGGTTTTTCAACTCGCGGAAGTTCGCGAGGGTCAGGTTGCGGTGGTTGCCGTGTCACCTGGACCTGGACTGACGAAAGTCTTTTCTGAAATGGGCGCAGGCGCCATCATCAAGGGTGGCCAGACCATGAATCCTAGCTCGGAAGAAATCCTATCCGCCATTGAGGCCATTCCCACCGACCAGATTATTGTGCTCCCGAACAACAAGAACGTCATCATGGCTGCCGAGCAGGCTGCCAATCTGAGCAACAAGCAAGTTCGGGTGGTGCCAACTCGTTCTGTGCCGCAAGGAATCGCGGCGATGATCTGTCTCAATCCGGACGGCGACCTCGAGCAAACTGCCGCATCCATGCAATCTGCACTGGGCGAAGTCAAAACCGCAGAGCTAACGCGTGCCACACGCAGCACCACCATCAATGGCATTCCTTGCATGGAAGGGCAGATCATTGCGCTTTTAGACGACGATTTCGTCGCTGCAACCGAAGACCTATCCGAAGCCGCGATGATGGCTTTGGCGGAGGCGGAGGCCAGCGCTTCGGAGCTGATCACCGTTTACTGGGGCGCAGATCTAACCGAACAGGAGGCGCAGAAAATTTCGCAAATGATTAGTGAACGATACCCTGAGCAGGAAGTCGAGCTCGTATTTGGGGGCCAGCCCCTGTATGACTTGATACTTTCAGTCGAATGACGATTCAGATTGTGACGGATAGCTCCGTCCGATTCCTCAATCCAGATAATAATCATCACGACTTGATCAATCTGGTCCCGACCACCGTTCGTTTTAAAGACGAGGCCGTTGAAGATCGCCCCGATCTGCAGCTGAATGATGTCCGGACCCAGTTCGAGGCCGATCCGGGAAATGTGTACGCGGATCCGCCGAGTGTGGAGCAGCTGGTGGAGGTCTATTCACGGCTTCAAGCTAAGACTGACGAAATCGTGTCAATCCACACTTCCGCGGGCATCAACTCCGCTTTTCGAAACGCGGTCAAAGCCAGTGAAGGCTTTCGCGGGCGGTGCGACATTCAGGTTCTCGACTCGACCAGCCTGTCCGCCGGACTCGGAATGCTTGTCAGTAGCGCTGCGACGTCAGCCACAGCCGGAATATCCCTTGAAGATGCCGTGCGTATTGTGCGCGGGATTATCCCCCGGATGTACATCGTGTTCTTCTTGGATGATCTCTCCTACCTGGAGCGGAATGGCCTGGTCAGTCGGTCGCAGGCTATCCTCGGCAATATGCTCAACGTCCTTCCATTTCTCACGATCGAACACGGACGTTTAATTCCCATGGAGAAAGTGCGTACCCGCATTCGCGCCCAGGAAAAGCTCATCGAATTCGTGACTGAGTTTTCAGATATCGAACAGCTTGGAATTCTTCACAGCTCAGCCGAGCCCGACGAGGAAGCGCTTTTGATTGCCGAGCGTTTAGAAGCCCTGTATCCTGCCACTCCTATCAAGTACGTTAACTACGGACCTGCCGCAGCCACCTATATGGGTCTAAACGGCCTGGGCCTGGTTGTCTTGGAGAGCGCGGCTGAGGCCCTCTGACACTCTGAACATCGTTTCTTAGGAACTGACTTGTTGCTTTATTTAGGAGGCACCACCACACTTTGAACGCCGCCATTCTGAAACTCACAAACTACCTGTCGCTCGAGGCTGAGCGAGGTTACGACAACGGCTCGGTTGTCGGCGGCCTCGATCGAATGCTGGAGCCCTGGAAGGAAGAGGCTTTGAATTCCGGCGTTACTCCGGAATTGGTCGATGTGGTGGTATCCAGGTTGAGTGACTATCCCCGCCTATCGGCGAAATCCAGGGAAGACACCCTGCGCGGCCTGTGGAACCGCTTGCGCGGGAAGTATCCCGAGTTGGCCCCTTCCCCAGATGCAACTGCCAGCGCAGCTGCAGAACGCGCGCCCTCCCAGGTGGAAAAAGCCATTGAGAAACCGGATCCGGAGCTGGACGCTCCGGATGGATCTAAGGTTTCAGAGGAGCCCGCCAGTTATGCGGAAGATGCGAGCGAGAAAGACGAACTTCCGGCACCCGATCTGGAACCCGCCTCGCTCGACTCTCCCCTTACCGCTGTCCCCGGGATCGGGCCTAAATCAGCGAAAATGCTCAAGAAGCTCGACCTGGAAACCCTTGGCGATTTGCTCTGGCACCTGCCGCGACGCTACGACGATTACTCACAACTGAAGACCATCAATCGATTGGAGTTCGGTGAGGAAGTCACCATCATCGGTATGGTGGACAAGATTTCGGTTCGCCCCGTTCGGGGAGGCAAGCTCAAGCTGGTGGAGGCCACCGTCAGCGACGGCACTGGATCGATTGGCGTGACCTGGTTTAACCAAACCTGGATCGCCACCCGTCTCAAGCCAGGCAAAGCGGTCGTTCTCTCGGGCGGAATCGAACAGTATTTGGGGAAGCTCACGATGAGCGGCCCCGAGTGGGAACCTCTGGAAAGAAAGCAGGTTCACACCAATCGAATCGTACCGGTCTATCCGCTGACCTCGGGCGTGACCGCCAAGTGGCTCCGTAGGGTGATCAATTCGGTTGTGCGAAGTCATGCTGATCGTGTGGTCGATCCTTTACCGCCCTCGCTCGTGAGCGAAGTCGGCCTGGTACCTTTCAGCACCGCTTTTCACCAGGTTCACTTCCCGGATAGCTGGGAGCAGCTCGAAGCCGCTCAACATCGGCTGGCGTTTAATGAAATGCTATTCCTGCAGCTCGGAGTGATGCGCCAAAAGCGCGGTTGGCAAGAGTTGGAAACCGAACCCATTCAAGTTGAAGACGAATGGATGGATCGCTTCCTAGCCGGCCTTCCGTATCAACTGACGAATGCGCAGCAGAAAGCCCTTACCGATGTACGAGCCGATCTGGAGCGCCCGGTTCCTATGAATCGATTGATCCAGGGGGACGTGGGTTCTGGCAAGACGGTTATTGCAATGGCCGCGGTCGGAATCGCCGCCAGCCAGGGGATGCAGGCCGCCGTGATGGCTCCCACCAGTATTCTGGCCGAGCAGCACTACGCAACCTTTCTCGAGCTGTTGCCCGATTCGACTGGTTTGCCGGCTGAGGCGATTCGATTGCTCATCGGAGCGACCCCTGAAGCTGAGAAGGTTGAAATTCGGGCGGGACTCGCAAGCGGGGAGATCCAGGTTGTGATTGGCACGCATGCACTGTTGCAAGACCCGGTTGAGTTCGACAGGCTGGGGCTGGCGGTGATCGACGAGCAGCATCGTTTTGGAGTGGCACAGCGTGCCGCATTGCGCAGCAAGGGCACCAACCCAAATTTGATCGTGATGACCGCAACCCCAATTCCACGATCTCTGGCGCTCACAATTTATGGAGATCTCGATCTGACGATCGTGGATGAAATGCCGCCTGGGCGACAACCGGTCGAAACGCGCGTGTTCCGGCCCATCGAGCGGGCCAGAGCGCATACTTTTATCCGCGGTCAACTCGCCGCCGGCCATCAAGCATTCATCATCTTTCCCTTGGTAGAAGGCTCCGATAAAATCCAGGCAAAGGCCGCGGTCGATGAGCACAAGGGATTGCAGGATACTGCGTTCCCGGAGTACCGACTGGGTCTACTGCACGGGCGTCTGAAGCCGGAGGAAAAGGAGCGCGTGATGAATGCCTTTCGGCAGGGCAAGTACGATGTGCTCGTGTCTACCTCGGTAGTTGAAGTTGGCGTCGATGTCCCGAATGCCACGGTCATCCTTATCGAAGGCGCCGATCGCTTCGGACTCTCTCAGCTGCATCAATTTCGCGGCCGGGTCACGCGCAGCAGCGATCAGTCCTATTGCTTGCTGATCCCAACTAGCGATCGTGAGAGCGACAACGAGCGATTAACGGCAATGGAAGAAACCTCCGATGGGTTTGAGCTGGCCGATATGGATCTTGAACAACGGGGGCCCGGCGATTTTCTCGGGACTCGACAATCAGGTTTTCTCAATCTCCGCGCGGCCCGTCTCACGGATCTGCGCATGATAGAGAAGGCGCGCAGACAAGCCACGCTGCTATTCGAGGAAGACCCGATGTTAGAGGCGCCCCAGCACGCGGAACTCGCGCTAGCGGTGGATCGTTTCTGGACCAACGGAAGCGGAAAGGGAGAGATTAGCTGATGCCTCGAGCAGTGTTCCCAGGAACCTTTGATCCCATTCACCTCGGACACATTGACATCGCCCTAAGAGCCGCTCCTTTATTTGATGAGCTTGTCGTGGCGGTGTATGACCGGCCACTCAAGAGTTTGTTGTTTTCTCCCCAGCAGCGATTGGAGATGGTTCAACAAGCTTTTGACGGTGACGACCGAATTCGGGTTTCAATGTTTAGCGGCTTGATCGTGGAGTTCTGCCACGAAGTCGATGCTCAGGTCATTGTCCGAGGACTGAGGGTCTTTTCTGATTTTGAGCATGAATTTCGAATGGCGCTTGCGAATCGCCGGCTCGCACCGGAAATTGAAGTTGTAGCGTTCATCACGCATGAGGAGCACAGCTTCCTAACCGGAACCACGGTGCGCGAAATTGCCTCCCTGGATGGTGATGTAAGCAGCATGGTGCCGGAATATGTGTCCGTGGCGCTGACCAAGCAATTTCAAGAAGTCGGTCGCGATGCAGTTGATATGACCTCTCTAAGAGACTAGGAGCCGGTTGCCCGATTTGACCAGATTCCGAGATAGGTGTAATCTTCCGCAGATTTATCCAGGCTTGCGGGAGGCCTCGTAATGGACATTCTCCACCTCGTGGACCGATTAGAAGAGCTCTTAAATGAGAGTCGGCCGATCCCCCTCACCCATAGCGTAGTGGTTGATGAGGATCGTGTACTCGAGATCATCGACCAGATGCGTATCTCGATTCCGGATGAGGTGAAAAAATCTCAGCAAGTTCTTGCGCAGCGCGATCGAGTTATGGCGCAGGCGCAGGAAGAGGCCAATCGTACGTTGAGCCTTGCAAAACGACGTGGCGAGGAATCACTTTCACGGGACACTATTGTTGAGGCCGCGCATGAGCGAGCGGAACAAATCTTGGAGCAGGCCAGGGCCGAAGCAGATTCGATACACTTCGAAGCGGACGATTACACAGTCGAAACGCTTGCTGCTTTAGAGGACGAACTCACCCGGCTGCTAAATCAAACCCGCAACGGTATTGCAAAAATCAGCGCTGATAAGCAGCGGCTTGTACCCGCAGAGGCGCCCCCGGAATTGGTCAGAGAGGCCTAACCAACTCTCAAGAGTAGAAATCGCCCCCTCCAATTGGAGGGGGCGATTTTCGTTTAATGAACTAGCTTACGGTGGAGGAGTTAGTGGAAACCTCCTCTTTCTGATGTTGTTGATGCCGAGTGACGGCTTGAATAAAGCCTGCGAAAAGCGGGTGAGGCCGATTTGGCCGCGACAGAAACTCGGGGTGGAATTGGCTGCCGATCATAAATGGATGATCGCTGAGCTCGGCGACTTCCACGAGCTTTCCATCCGGCGAGAGACCGGAATACACCATCCCATGTTCAGCCAGAATTTCGCGATAGGTATTGTTGAACTCGTAGCGATGCCGATGGCGTTCAGATACCGACGCGATACCATAGGTACGTTGCGCCAGCGTCCCTTCCACAAAGTCACACGGATACAGCCCTAATCGCATCGTGCCGCCCATCTCGCCGATTCCTCGCTGCTCTGGAAGCAGATCAATGACCGGATGTGGAGTGCTTCGGTCAAACTCGGTGGAATTCGCGTCTTCGCTCCCGAGCACATGCCGTCCGAATTCGATCACCATCACCTGCATTCCCAGACACAACCCAAGATACGGTATCTGGTTCTCCCGCGCATAGCGTGCGGCTGCGATCTTTCCTTCGATCCCCCTGGAACCAAATCCGCCGGGGACGATGATGCCGTCCGCTGTCTCGAGTTCATCCCATCCCCGCTGCTTCTCCAATTCGGCAGAGTGCAGCCAGAGGATTTCAGCCTCGACGCCATTTGCCAACGACGCATGCCGGATGGCTTCGCGAACGCTCATATACGCATCCTGTAACTCTACATACTTGCCCACGATTGCAACGCGGACCTTAGGGCGCTGCTCCCGCTCCCGTGCGGCCAGCTGCTCCCATTCCGACCAGTCTGGCGATTGGGTTGGGCTGAGATTCAGGCGATTGACGAGGTGCTCCCCAAGCCCCGCCCCTTCCAGCAGCAAAGGCACTTCATAGAGGCTGTTGGTGGTTGTGAGCGGGATGACGCCCTTCAGCTCCACGTCACAAAAGAGCGCGATCTTCTCCCGCAGGCTCTCGCCCACCACGTGATCCGAACGAGCAATGATCACATCCGGCGAGATGCCGATCCCTCGGAGCTCACGAACCGAGTGTTGAGTAGGCTTGGTTTTCAGTTCGTTCGTCGCGCCAATATGGGGAAGCCAGGTGACATGCACATACACCACATTTTCACGCCCGTCGTCCGACCGCATTTGCCGGAGGGCTTCGAGAAATGGAAGCGATTCGATATCGCCCACGGTTCCGCCAACCTCGCAGATTACGACGTCGGCATCAGACACCTGATGGACCTCGCGAATTCGATTCTTGATTTCGCTGGTGATGTGCGGAATAACCTGTATAGTGCCACCCAAGAAATCTCCACGCCGTTCTTGTGCAATGACGTTGGAATAGATCTGACCAGTGGTCAGATTGCAGACTCGACTCAGGCTTGTATCGATAAATCGCTCGTAATGGCCTAGATCCAAATCCGTCTCCGACCCGTCGTCCAGGACGAAAACCTCCCCGTGTTGGTACGGACTCATCGTCCCCGGATCCACGTTGATATAGGGATCCAGCTTTTGTATAGAAACCTTGAGCCCGCGTTCCTTAAGCAGTTTGCCAATTGCGGCCGCGGTCACGCCCTTCCCTACTGAGCTAACTACTCCGCCGGTCAGAAATACGTATTTGGCCATATCACCTCTCCCCTTAAATGAGCGGTGGGGAGGCTAAGCTAGCCTCCCCACCGTTGTTCGTGAGTAAGTTTGGGCCTTTGCCCAGCTGTCATCCGACTAGTTCCTCCAGGTCTCCCACAGCCCTGCGCATTTCCAGCAGCACGAGACCGAGCTTTGCTTGCTGTCTGGCAAGTACGGTGAGCACTGCATCGCGCCCGGAAGCCATGAGCAGTACATATCCGTCCTCACCATGAATATACACTTCATCTAAAGAGCCCCGACCCAATTCGGTGGCAATTCTTTCACCGAGGCTGAGCATCGCAGCAGACATCGCCGATACTCGATCCTCCTCCACACCTCCTGGGAGAGAGGAAGCGATGATCAATCCATCT
>SMUX01378531.1_pt1 | contig 18497 bp, 18 predicted proteins | sample 2456431 | NCBI WGS metagenome assembly SMUX01 (sample SAMN11095930, study PRJNA526329) | marine sediment metagenome | biome: Marine sediment; feature: Surficial sediment; material: Deep marine sediment; isolation source: Hadal surficial sediment | place: Pacific Ocean | collected 2014-11 | depth... | reverse complement strand
CGGCGCGCTCACGATCCGAGGCTGCCCTGGTGGCGCGGACCATGATCCAGACCCCGTGAAGAATGATCATCACGAGCAGGCCGGCAAGGACGACCTGGAACCAGCGGAACAGCCCCGGATTGGTATCCTGAAACTGTTGGAGGGCCATGGTCAACCAGCGCCAGCCATCGGCAAGCCACCCCAGGACGGCGGGGCGTTCCACCCAGTCGTAGACCGGGTCGGCGAACACCGAATCGATAACGGCGCGGAGCGTGTCCTGGACAAGGTCCTGAGGGGCCATCGCGGTCAGCCGGTCTCCAGGGCCTGGGCCAGCACCTCGAGGTCGAAGCCTTCCTTACGAACCCGCAGATCGTAGTACAGCACCGTCAACACACTGTACATCAATGGGTAGAGGAGCAGCTGAACCACGGCCCCGAGCACCAATGCGAGGGACCATCCGATCGACAGGTCGGTCAACACTGCGGGTCCGGTAGCAAGGAACGAAGCGACGCTCCCGAGGGCGATGGACGGGATGAAGACGATAATCGCGGTGACGACCACGAGCGCAAGCACCTTCCAGCGAAATCCCTTGGTCAGTTGCCACGAACGGCCCATGGCTTCGATGGGACTTCGGTTCTCCTCCAGCACCAACGCCTGGGTGGATATCACCAGCGCCGAGAGAAAGATGACGCCGGGAACCAGGAAGAACATGAATCCCAACCCCACCACCAGTGTCGTGAGAATCGACAGCACTACAATCCGCGCTATATACGGCACCGCCCGCGACAGAGCGTCCCACGGATCGACCGGGCGCCCTAGATAGCTGTCCGACACGATGAACACCGCTGCTGCCGTACCGATGGCGCTCAATACGATGTTGAGCAGGCCGGTCAACATCCCGAGCACCGGCCGGACGAAAAACCCACCCGACGCCTGCACGTACAACTCGAGAATCGTCGGTACGGCACTCACCACGAGAACGATCACCACCAGCGGGGCGAAGTGCCTCCGGTACAATCCGAATGCGTTATCGAGAATCTCCCCCGTCGAGAGCGGGCGAAGTTCGGCAAGGGTCATCGAGAGCCTCCTGGGATTGGGTCGGACGTCCGTCTTGGTATCCGGCAGCCGGCGGGCTACAATCGAATCTATGCACGTTCCACCGCCACCGGCTCCCCCGCAATTCACCCGGCGGCTCGAGGTCGAGACTCCCGAGAATGTAACGCTCGATCTCGAACTTGCCGGACTCGGCTCCAGAGCGCTGGCAGCGCTGATCGACCTGGCCATCCTCGGCGCCTGGGCCCTGGCCGTCGTGGTGGCGTCGTCGGCCCTGGCCCTGTTCGGCAATGCCGGCCCGATGGCGGCTGCCATCACGGTCCTGGTGCTGTCGCTTTCCTTCGGAGCCTATTTCGTGCTTTTCGAAGGGCTTCGCAACGGGCAGACTCCGGGGAAACGCCTGCTGGGCATTCGAGTGGTGCGCCAAACGGGGCACCCCATCACCATGGGTGCGGCCGTGGTTCGTAACGTGCTGCGCCTGGCGGACGTGCTCCCCCCGCCGGTCTATCTGGTCGGCGGCGCGCTGGTCGCCCTGCATCCCAAGGGTCAGCGACTGGGAGACATGGCCGCGGGTACGGTGGTCATCCGCGACCGGCCGCAGGAGGCCACCAAGGCGGTCTTTACCGCTCCGGAAGGCGCCGAACAGTTGGCGCTCGAGGCACCCGAACTGGAGGAGGCCGAGTATCACCTCCTCCGTCGTTTCCATGAGCGGCTGCCGTCCCTGGACAACCGGGTCCGGCAGCGGGTGGCGCAGCAGCTGACGGCCAGGCTGGCAGGCCGGTATCCCATCAGGGATCCGGATGACTTCACCTTCCTGGCGGAATTGTACCGTCAGGAAACGAGTCGGCGAGAACACGGTCCCGGGGTGCGAGGCGGGTCCAGGGGAACCATGGCCGAGCGGTTCGTCGCCCGGCAGCAACCGAGATGGTCGGAGTTCCACGCGCTGGCGTCCACGGTTGCCAAGCGTGGGCTGAACAGCCTGGCGGCGGAACAGCTGCCAGCTTTTGCCGCGCGTTACCGCGAGATCGCGGCCGACCTCGCCCGCGCCCGGACCTACCGAGCGGATCAGGCCACCATCCAGCGACTCGAGCGGCTGGTGAGCGCGGGGCACAATGCGCTGTACCGCGATGAGCACCACACGACCCGCCGCCTGTGGCAGGTGCTGATGCGCGAGAGTCCCGCGGCCGTGGTGCAAGCTTGGCCCTATGTACTGATCGCGTTCCTGGCATTCGCCATCCCGGCCGTGGGCGGGTACGCCGCCTTGCGTGAGCGCCCCGCACTGGCGGAAGAAGTCCTGCCCGACCAGATGTTGCGGCGGGCCGACGCCGGCGCCGCGCGGGTGGAGGAGGGACGCAAGTACTTCCGGGCGGAGGGGTCCAGCCGCCCGTATGTGGCGACGTACATCATCAGCAACAATGTACGGGTGGCCGCGGCCTGTTTCGCCGGCGGCATCTTTCTGGGCGTGGGATCGCTCGTCCTCCTGGCCTTCAATGGGGTCGCCATGGGGACGATCGGGGGTCACTTCGCCAACATGGGGCTGTTCGGCTACCTGATGGAGTTCATCGTGGGCCACGGGGTACTCGAACTGTTCGCCATTTGGGTGGCTGGCGCCGCGGGGCTCCTGCTGGGCTGGTCGATCCTGGTGCCTGGCCGTCTCACGCGGAGCGAGGCCCTGGTTCGCAGCGGGCGCCGTGCCGTCCGCATGATCGCGGCCACCACGCTGCTGTTGCTCCTGGCAGGGTTGATCGAGGGGTTCCTGTCGGCGGGAGACCACGATTTCGGCTACCGGGCAGCGGTATCGGGAGCCAGCGTGGTACTGCTGCTCCTCTATCTCCTCAACGGCGTCGGGTACCTTCGGGCGGAGCGCTCCCGGGGAGCGGGAACCGGCTAGACCTCGCGGAGGATGTTGCGCATCCGAATGGCCAGCGCTTCGATTTCGCGGATGCTCTGCACCGTCTCGGGATCGACCTTGCTCTCGTTTAGCAACAGAAGTTGGGCCTCGGCGAGGAGGGCCGCCAGCGGATTGGACAGATCGTGCCGCAGCTCCTGCATCGGGTCGGTGTCGAGTTCAGTCATGACTCAACGAGCGGTACAGGTCGCGCAGGTGATGTTCGCGAAGATGGCCAACCGAGTCCCACAGTTCTTTTTCCGACGCGCCACAGAAGATCTCCGCCGTTTGCACCTCGCGGTCGGACTCGCCGACCACGAAGGCCATGCGGCCGCGCCACGATCCGTCTTCGACACGGCGAACGATCATGCGGACGGGAACGTCGTGGCAGTCGATGCGGATGGGATTGAGGTCGTGAACGATGGGGTCGGACGGGCTACGCTGGGAATTCCGCAGAGCGTGGGGTACCATCGCCTACCTCCACGGCGCGCGTTGGCTGGAGAACGCGCGCCCGATGTGGTTTTGGACAAGATAGAAGGTTTTGCGCCCTGCGCAATAGCTGCGCCACCTCGGGCGCGCCTCGTAAGTCCCTAGCGTACAGGGAGATGGCGAACGAGATCCCGCCTCCGCCCCCGCCTCATGCCCCACAGGAGTCCTTGACGGCGCTCAGGTCGTGAGGTAGCTTGGACTACCTCTGGACTCGACAGCTCCCCGAATACAACGTACCCAGGCCGCCCGGATGTCCCCGGGCAGCGAGCACTTGCAGATACAGTCCGACACCTTCCTACGCTGAACCATCACCACCTTCCTGACCTGCGGTCAGCCCTGAGAGGGCTGGCACCGTCTCGTGGAGCTTGACCCGTGGATATCGCCGAACTCAAACGAAAGTCCGTCGAGGAGCTGCATTCCTTGGCCGACGAACTGACCATCACCAACTACTCGGGCCTTCGAAAGCAGGACCTGATCTTTCGTATCGAGCAGACGCTCCTCGATTCCGATACGGTGATTCGCGGTGAGGGAGTGTTGGAGATCCTCCCCGAAGGATACGGCTTTCTGCGCAGTCAGGACTGGAACTACCTGTACGGCCCCGATGACATCTACGTCTCGCCCAGCCAGATCAAGCGGTTCGACCTGCGGACGGGGGACACCATTACCGGGCAAGTGCGGCCCCCCAAGGAAGGCGAGCGGTATCTGGCGCTCCTGAAGGTCGAAAGCGTCAACTACGAGGAACCCGAGAAGACCAAGCATCGCATCGCGTTCGAAAACCTCCGACCGCGGTACCCGGATTCCCGGCTGCGTCTGGAAACGAAAGATAGCGACTTGTCGATGCGCATCATGGACATCCTGTCACCCATTGGCAAGGGCCAGCGCGGCCTGATCGTCGCGCCACCGAAGGCGGGCAAGACCATTCTGTTGCAGAAGCTCGCCAACTCCATCAAGGAAAACAATCCGGATGTCGTCCTCATCGTCCTGCTGATCGACGAACGTCCGGAAGAAGTCACCGACATGCAGGAGAACGTCGACGCCGAGGTGATCTCCTCCACCTTCGACGAGCCCGCCGACCGGAGCGTCCAAGTGGCGGACATGGTCATCGAGCGCTCCAGGCGCCTGGTGGAGCACGGCCGCGACGTCGTCATTCTCCTCGACTCCATCACCCGCCTGGCCCGGGCGCACAACGTGGTGATTCCCCACTCTGGCAAGATCCTGTCGGGCGGTGTGGACGCCAACGCGTTGCAGAAGCCCAAGCGGTTCTTCGGCGCCGCCCGGAACATCGAAAACGGCGGCAGCCTCACCATCATCGCCACCGCGTTGATCGACACCGGCAGCCGGATGGACGAGGTCATCTTCGAAGAATTCAAGGGCACCGGCAACATGGAGTTGGTGCTCGACCGGCGTCTCGCCGACCGGCGCGTCTACCCCGCCATCGACATCCAGAAGACGTCCACCCGGAAAGAGGAACTGCTGCTAGAGCCGGACGAGCTCAACCGCGTCTATCTCCTGCGGAATTTCCTGGCCGACATGCCCACGGTCGAAGCACTCGAGTTCTTCTTGGAGCGGCTGAAGCGCACCAAGAACAACAAGGAGTTCTTCGCCACCATGGCCCAGTAGGCGTGGCGCTTCCCCCGTCGGGCCGGCTGCTCGCGATCGACTGGGGAGAAATCCGTACCGGCCTCGCTCTGACCGACGAGGAACGGATCCTGGCCAGCCCGCTCACCACCCTGACCCAACGCCGGGGCAAACGGTTCCCCGTTGCCGCCCTCCTCGACATCATCGAAGAGCATCATCCGGTGGGCGTGGTGCTGGGCCTCCCCTACGGCCTGGACGGCGGCGAAACCGCCTCGACCACACAGGTGCGCCGGTTGGCGGCAGGCCTTCAACCGAAGGTCACCGTGCCGATCGAGCTATGGGATGAAAGGCTCACCACCGCCCGGGCCCTAAGAGCGATTCGGGAGCAGGGCGGAAGCACCAAGGGCCGCAAGGCAGACGTCGACGCCCTCGCCGCTGCCATTCTGCTGCAACACTACCTCGACAGCCACCGGGAAGCACCGTGAGGGTGCGTCTCACAGTCGTGGCCCTCGTGGTCATGGCCTGTGGACCTGACGCCAATCGGCCCGTCGAACGCATCACCGTCCCGCCGGGCGCCGGCTTCGCCACCGTGCGTGATACCCTCGCGGCCCGCCAACTCATCGCCCGGCCCAGCTGGTTCACCCTGGTAGCCCGCGTCCGGGGACTCGACCGAGCCCTCAAGGCGGGCGTGTACGACATCCGGCCCGGTACCTCGGCCTCCGCCATTCTCGACATGCTGGCGGATGGACGGGAAGCGATGGAGCAGTTGACGATCCCCGAAGGGCTCACCCTCACCGACGTGGCGGCCCTGATCGAAGGCCAGCTGGGGATCGATGCGGAACAGTTGCTGGACGCCGCCGGCGACAGCACACTGATCCGCCTGGTATCGCCCACGGCCGCGAATCTGGAAGGATTCCTCTACCCTGAGACCTATACCGTGCCCGCGTCCATCACCGCCAAGCGACTGGTGGCAGCCATGGCCACCGAGTTCACCCGGCAGTGGCGGCCGGGCTGGACGGCCCGACTCGACACCCTGGGCCTGTCACGGGACCAGCTGGTGACGCTGGCATCGATCGTGGAAGGGGAAGCTAGCGTTGGGGACGAACGAGCAATCATCGCGGGGGTATACCACAACAGGCTGCGCTTGGGCATGCGGCTTCAGGCAGACCCCACCGTCCAGTACGCCATCCAGCTGGCCACCGGCCACCGAAAGCCCCGGCTGTTTCTCCGTGACTACGAGTTCCCGTCGGAGTACAACACGTACCTGATCGAGGGCCTCCCGCCGGGCCCGGTTTCGTCACCCGGCGCGGCCAGCATCGAAGCGGCGCTCCACCCGGCGGAGGTACCGTACCTCTACTTCGTGGCCGACTCGACCGGGCGGCACGTCTTCACCCGGACATACCGGGAACACCTGGCGACCATCCGCCGATTGCGGGAAACGACACCGTAGTCAAGCTGCCGGCCGCGCGCGGGCATACAACGCAGCAGCGGCTTGTGGATCTTCGGTCCCGAGAATCCCCGACACCACCGCCACCCCAACGCCGCCGGCGGCGACAACACCAGGCACATCGGCCGGCGTCACCCCTCCAATCGCCACGCATGGCGTGCCCCCTGCCTGCGCCACGATGCTGGTGAATCCCTCGAGCCCAAGAGACGGGCCGGCGTCTTTGGTCGTGGTTTCGTGAAGGGGCCCCACACCCCAGTAGTCGGCGCCCAGCCCACCTTCGATCTGCTCGGCGGTGCCGACCGAGGCTCCGATGAGGAACCCCTCAGGGGCTATTCGGCGTGCCAGCGCCACCGGGACGTCGTCAGCGCCGAGGTGCACACCGGCCGCCCCCACCGCCAGCGCCACGTCCAGCCGGTCGTTGACGAACACCGGTACCGGGAGAGCGTCCAGGAGCGTCCGGGTCAGATCGGCTAGTTCACGGGCCGGGGCCGACGGGTGGCGGACCTGGACAGCGGTGGCGCCTCCCCGGACTGCGGCCGCACAGACGCTCACCCATTCACGGCCCTGCAGCAAGCAGGGGTCGGTAACCAACAGAATCCGGAGGGCCCCGGCCAGGCGCGCTCCCCCCCACCCCCCCACCCCCTCGCCCATCGGTCAGCGCGTGGGCGGGAGCGCCGCCACCCATGCGGCGATGTCGTCGATGACCTCTTGCGCCACGTGGCCCGGGACGGTGTACTCCGACGGCTGACTAGGCCCCTCACCCGCAATGAAGAGGTGGTTGAGCGAGGGGTAGACCTTGAACGTCACCCGGGGATCACCGGCGAGCGCCTCCTGCCAACGGATGAAATCCGCTTCGGTAACCTGGTAATCGCGCCCGGCGTGGAGGATCAACATGGGCACCGACAGCTCCATGGCCACAGGCACCGGGTCATACTTGGCCAGATCGAGCCAGTAGCTCGGGTTGGCTCCGAGAATGTGCTCAGTCGAGAGGGAATCGGCGTCGGTCAGCACCAGGAGGCGAGCCACCTCCTGCTCGATCTGTTCGAGACGGGCCCGTTCCGAGCCTGACACCGTGCTGTCCAACTCGGCGAGGTAGTGTACCTGGTCGACGATCAGGTCCTGGAGCGGCCGCGTGGCACCGGCCATGACGACCAGTCCAGCTACTCCCGGCTCCCGGGCGCCGATGCGGGGAGCCAGCATCCCGCCGAGGCTGTGGCCCAGGATCACGATGCGACCGGGGTCGATCCCATCCAGATGCCACAGTCGTTCCACGGCGGCCACCGCGTCGTCAACGGTCTCATCATCGACCGTGAAGCCCACCGTGTTGGCCATCAATCGCTCTCGGTACTGTCTGGTGCGCTTCTCGTAGCGGAGTACCGCAATGCCCTGCCCCGCCAGGCCCCACGCCAGATCGCGGAACGGCTTGTTGGCGCCGACGGTCTCGTCCCGATCGTTGGGACCGGATCCGTGCACCAGCACGACCGCCGGAAAGGGTCCGCCACCGGCAGGCAGCGTGACCGTCCCGGGGAGGATCCACTCACCCTCACCCACGGAGATTTCCTGCTCCGTCAGGCCGGCCGGAAGCGGTGCCGCCTCCAACGCGTCAGCGTCCACATGGGACTGGAAAAACAAGCCGGCGATACGGAGGTCACTATCGAAAACGACCTGAATGTCCCACACGGCGTTCTCAAAGGTACTGATCACCATGACATAGTCGTATCCCTGAGCCTCCCCCGTTGTGGTCCGTGACCAACCTTGGAACGACCCGGCCCGTGCTTCCACCATATCCCAATTTTCCTCGAGTTTGCCCGCCGGCATGACCGCGCTCATGGTGGAATCGAAACGGGCAACCGCGGCGGTGAAATCCCTTCGCCCCATCTGGCCGACGAACTCGATGGCAGCCCGCTCGAGCGGAGTACCTGCCGGAGCGTCCTGGGCCCAAACCACCGCGGTGTCACTCAGGCCGGGAGTGACGAGAAGCCCAAGAATCAGCAACGGCGAGGATCGCATCGAATCATTCTCCGGCGGGATGGGTGGAGGACGGCGCCGCTTCCTGCTCCCGGCGCCAGGCAATATAGGAATAGACCAGCGGAATGACGGCGAGAGCGATAACGAGGCCGATCATGTAGAGGAATCGCTCGGGGGTGGCGACGAAGCCAATCACCACCATCAGGAAGCCCATGAGCATGAAGCAATAACCACCGAGCCGGTGCGTCTTGCGCCACACCACTTCGCTGGAGAGCGTCCATGGTGTCCGTATGCCCATGAACCAATTGGGTCGCATTCGGGGCATCAGGTTGCCGATGACCATCAGTAGAAGACCTACCCCCACGGGAATCAGCATGGGCATCTCGATCGGCCAGCCGAGGTTGACGCCGACGACAACGACTTGAATTCCGGCCAAGAAGACCATGATGGCATTGACCAGCAACAAGTACGTCGGCGCGTGTGCCGCCACTTCCTTCTGCCGGGGATCGATCTTGGGAAGGACCTTGAGCAACAAGCCGAGGGCCAGGATGGCCGCCGGAAAGACGAACACGAGCACGGCCTTGGACGACCAGCCATCGGCCCTCCCCGCCAGGCCCCAATGGGTCGCCACCCGTTCCGGGAGCGAGGGATAGGCCCAGACCGAAAACCCCCAAGCGAGCAGCACGGCTCCGACCCCAATGACTATCTTGCGCATTGCTCGCCCCGCCTTCCCGTCATGAGGCCAGGTCCAGGAGATGCTGGAGCACCTCCTGCAATACCGTGGCGTTCAGTGAATACCGGATGTACTGCCCCTCACGCTCAGCCATCACCAAGCCGGCCTCCTTGAGCACTCCCAGGTGGTGGGACACCGACGCCCAACTAGTGGGAAAGTGTCGCGCGATCTCGCCCGCGGTCAGATCCTCCTCCCGGAGAAGCCGGAGGATCTTGCGTCGCGTAGGGTCGGACAGCGCCTTGAAGGTTCTATCCATTAGATGCTAAGATAATCATCTAAATATATTCCGCAACAAAGCGCCCTCCCCTCGGGGCGCCGTCTTGGGTTCTCCGGGTACTTCCGTTGACACCATCAGCGCCCCTGCCCACTTTGCATTGATGGTGCCCGTGGCCGGCTCCGAGGCCCGCACCCGTACCATTCGGCGCGTGCTGGCGGGAATCCTCGTCGCCAACATCCTGGTTTTGCTCACCAAGGCCGTGGTGAGCGTCCGAGACACTCGGCGCCCTGGTCGTCGTGGTATTCCTTTCGGCGTCGATTCTGGAGTTGATACGTGGGGCCATCAGCCGGTTGATCGCGGGGGGAACCCCAGTGGCGCCGACTACCACCGATTTGGCCCTCATGGGGGCCACCTTGGTCGTCAACCTGTGGGTCGTGTGGTACGAGACGGGAGCGGGGCACCGTTTGCAGAGCGAAATCCTTCTGGCCGATGCCGCCCACACACGAGCCGACGTCATCATTACGGTGGCGGTCATCGGCGGCTTGATCCTGACCCGGGCAGGCTACCCCTGGGCCGACCCGGTCCTGGCTCTGGTGGTGTCGGCCATGGTAATTCGCATCGGCGTGGGAATCGTCAGACGGTCGATTCCCAGCCTGGTGGATGAAGCGGTGGTGGATCACATCGTGGTCCACGTCGAGCCATGTTGACGGCCATCGACGTTCAGCGTCGGCGCCGGCGTCGCCCGCCACCGTCGATGAAGCAGCTCTACCAGGAGTACGTCCTCCAGCGGATCGAAGCCTACAAGAACTCCCTCAGCCGCGACCAACTCCTCAAGCTGGGTGACGAGGCCATCGCCGAAATGCGGGCCAGTGCCGAAGAGCAGTTCATGCTCACCGAGATCATGGCCATGGAGTCGGTGGATCGGTTGATCGCCAGTCGGCTCCGGCTTCGGTCGTTCAACCGTTGGCGCAAGCAGTGGATCAGCCTCCGACGGGCCCAGCAGCGGCCGACACACTGGCACATCAGCCCCAAACACCCCGTCGTCCCCATGCTCGAACGACTGGAACCAGGGGACCACGTCGTCGTCATCGGGACCGGTCTCGAACGGCTCCCGTGCCTGTTGGCGGCCCACGACGTGTTCGTCACCTACCTGGCGGACGACATGAGGACCGTAGAGCGGCTCGAATCGCGCATGGTGACGGAGACCCTGGGGACGGAATTCGCCGCCTACGTAACCCTGCCTGGATGGCTCCCCGACTTCACCACGATCGACCTCCTGGTACTCGATCCAGCAGCATTGTCCGGCTTGGCCGAGGCGCTCAGGGACGAACTGGTCAGGGAACTCCAGGTCCGAACCAGCCCGTGCGGGATCCATCTCTACGCCACCTCGACACCTGGCACTCCGACCGTGACCTTCGCCGAGCTGTACCACAGTGAGGAATGGGAAGTGGATCTCGACGGCCCGGGCTTGAACGGCTCCCGAGCGAGATACTGGTCCAAACGCCTGCGTTAAATCGACACACCGACGCAACTTTCACGCGTGTACCTAGCACATCACGGCTTCGTCTCTCAAACCGTAAACTACTACACCACAACCACTTGAATGCTGCGACCCCGACGGCATGTGCCCTGCGTTCCTTATATAGGGAATACGCGGCAAACCGCCGGAAGGGTGTCACCATGACCAGTCTACCATTCGTTGTTCGAGAAAAGCCCCTGGGGATTGTCATCAAGAACGGCAAGGGGCGAAAGCCGGCAGTGAGGTTTTGGGCTTATATGTGGGCGGAAGATGAGGAGGACAGCCCAGGTCACTGGCATGACTTGGTCCCTGTGGGACCGACCTCCTGATACAGCTGCTCGAACGACGATTGAGGCGCCCTCGGCCATGTGGTCGGGGGCGTCTGGCTTTTTGTGGTTGGGACCTGGAAGATCGAGAAGGGAGGGGGTGGGGGGGAAACGCATGGGGCCGGCAACTGGCCGGCCCCTTCTGCGTCTGAAGAAACGCTACTACTTCTTCTTGGCAGCCTTCCGCTTCTTCTTCTTGGTGGTTCTCTTCTTGGCACCCTTGCGCTTGGTCGTGCGCTTCTTCGCGCTCTTACGCCTGGTTGCCTTCTTGGCCTTCTTCCTCTTTACCGCCATCTTCACCTCCGGAGGGAGTGAACTCCGCCCGACCCGATTTGGTCAGGCGATGCATGGAGAGCCGGTAGGCTCTCCAGTTTGCCCGGGCGATGGTTGACCGGGCCAACTACCTCGGCGGACATGGTCCGCGCACAGAATCGGTAACGCCGCTAAAAATTTGGGCTGTCGATCCTCGATAGATACGCCGACGCGGAAGCATGAACGGTTTGGTATGTCGAGTGTTCCGCGTGGTTCTTCGAGCATTTGTGCCCGTGTCGTTTCCTCCCGATGCCTCACAAAGGCGAATGCAACCTGTAACAAAATCATAAAAAGTTTGAAATAAGCAATACCTTTTGTAAAACTCGTTCCAAATCCGTGCCGCAATGGAAATCGGGATTGGGTCGGATCATGGGTGACTCGTCGACCCACAGGGTGAATAAATCATGTATGTAGCGCATGACTGCGGTGTCATCTGCGTGCTATCGACGTGTCCTGGGTAGCGTCTGCACGAGCATGGATGGACGGAGGACGCCGGCATCACGCATTGCATTTCCACTTGATTCATGCAAAAAACGGCCTTATCCTCAACATATTCCCACGGGACCCAAAGGCATGGAATCACTCACGATCGACGGTCGCACGCTCCCGATCCTAGCAGGTGACACCATCCTCGACACGGCACGTCGAGGAGGAATCGACATTCCCACCCTCTGCTGGTATCCCAAACTGCCGACCGTGGGGAACTGCCGGATCTGCCTGGTCACCGTCGCCGAGTCGGACAAACTGCAGCCCGCCTGCGCCACTCCGGCCGAGGACGGCATGATCATCCAGTCGGAGGACGAGGCATCCGTAGCCAACCGGAGGGGTGTTCTCGACCTCCTGCTGCAGCGCTACCCCGGGGACCACTTGGCCAACGGCGGTCGGACCGCCCCTCGGAACGAGTTCGAGGAATACGTGGTCCGATACGACGTACCGGTCCGAGCCGCTCGGGAACTCCCGCTCCGCCTGGGAGATGAGCGACCCGGCGATGTGATGATTCAGCACGACATGAGCCTGTGCATCCTGTGCACCCGATGCGTCCGTGCGTGCGAATCGATCCAGGAAGTTGGTGTCCTCGATGTAGGACAACGTGGTGCCGGTACCGAAATCATCGTCGGAGGAGACGGCGACCCCGATCACGCGAGTTGTACCTGGTGCGGCGAGTGCGTCAGGGTGTGCCCCACGAACGCCATCTTCGAGGTCCTGCCGCGGAGCCGATTCACCCCCGAAAGCATCAGACACCCCGACCGGGTCGTTCGCAGTATCTGCCCGTACTGCGGTGTCGGGTGTCAAATCGACGTGGCTGTGAAGGACGAGCAGATCATGCGAGTCACCTCGCCATGGATCGAGGACGACACCCCCAACAACGGCTCCACCTGCGTGAAGGGGCGGTTCGGCTACGATTTCACCGACCACCGCGACCGGCTGCAGGTCCCACTCATCCGCAAGGGCTGGGTGCGTAACGGCGACACCTGGACCTGGACCGGGGAATTCCCCCGTATGCGCGAGGGCCCGTGGCCAACCATCCAACAGCTGGGCGGCACCCGTAAGCCCCGTCCGCCAAAGCGGAGCATCGGCAAACCGCCCCAGACGGGAGAACCCAGCCCGCCGGACCCGGGCATCCGTGACCAGGCGGTCACCCCTCCGAACTGGTACGCCACTTTTCGTGAGGCGACGTGGGAAGAAGCCATGAGCCTTGCGGCCCAGGAACTGACTCGCATTCGTGACCAGCATGGGCCCAATGCGTTGGCCGCGTTCTCGTCAGCCAAGTGCAGCAACGAAGAAAACTACGTCTTGCAGCGGATGGTGCGTGCCGGGTTCCGGACCAACAACGTGGACCATTGCACCCGGTTGTGTCACTCTTCGTCCGTGGCCGCCATGAACCGGGCCCTGAACACGGCAGCCGCCTCTGGGTCCATGCGGGAACTCGAGGAAGCCTGCGACGTCATCTTCATCTCAGGCGCCAATACCACCGAGACCCACCCCGTTTTCGGCGCGCTCATCAAACGGGCGGTGGCCCAAGGCGCCACCCTCATCGTAGCCGATCCGCGGCGGACCGAACTGGCGGTCCTGGCGGACATCCACCTCCAGATGGCCCCCGGAAGCGACGTGGCGCTGTACAGCACCATGCTCCGCCACATGATCCACCAGGGGCTCACCGATGACGCCTTCATCGCCAACCGGACCCACGACTTCGACGCAGTACGGCAGTCGGTCGAACCGTACACCCTGGAGTTGGGGGAGCAAATCACCGGCATCCCCGCCGAGGTGCTCCAGAAGGCCGCCGAGCGCTACGCTCGGGGCCCCAACACCTCCACCCTGTGGGCCATGGGCCTGACGCAGCACTCGAGCGGGACGGACATCGTCACCTCGTTGCTCAACATGCTTCTCGCCTGCGGCATGATCGGCCGGTGGGGTGCCGCCATGATGCCCATCCGAGGACAGAACAACGTGCAGGGTGCCAGTGACATGGGAGCGATCCCCTTTGCCTACACCGACTACCGCCCGGTCACCGACCCAGAGATCCGGGCGGAGTACGCCCGGGCGTGGGGAGTACCGGCTGAGTCCCTCTCGCTCGACAATGGACTGATGGTGACCGAGATGACCGACGAAGGCAGCTCGGTGCGCGGACTGTACATCATGGGCGAGAACCCGGTGATCTCCGACCCCGATGTCGCCCACGCCGAGCACTGGGTCCGCGGCCTGGAGTTCCTGGCGGTGCAGGACCTGTTCCTGACGGAAACCGCCCGCTGGGCCGACGTAGTTCTCCCCGGATCCGCCTTCACCGAGAAAGAGGGGACGTTTACCAATACCGAACGGCGCATCCAACACCAGGGTGCCGCGGTGGACCCGCCAGGATCGGCGCGGCGCGACCTGGACATCCTAGTGGACTTGAGCAACCGTATAGGCCTGGCGACCGACTACGCCTGCCCCGAGGACGTCATGAAGGAGATCGTCACGGTGACGCCGTCGTGGGCCGGCGTCACCTACGACGGCCTCAAGCCTGCCGGACTCCAGTACCCGGTGCCGGAACCCGGCCACCCCGGAACAGCCTTCCTGTTCGACGATCACTTCCCCACCGACGATGGCAGGGCACGCCTGGTCCCTGTGGAGTACCTCCCCCCCAGTGAGCTCCCGGATGACGAGTATCCGTTCATCCTGGGCACCGGGCGACAGATGTACCACTGGCATACCGGCACCATGACCCGACGTTCCCAGGGGCTTGACGCCCGGGAGCCCGTGCCGGTCGTCGACATGAACGGGGAGGACGCCGCCGCCCTGGGAGTGGCCGACGGAGATACGGTCCGGGTGACCTCACGTCGCGGCTCGGTCCTCATTGCGGTCCGTGTGTCCCAACGACAGGCCCGAGGGCAAATCTTCATCCCCATGCACTTCCGGGAGGCCGCCGCCAACCTGCTCACCAATCCGGCCCTCGACCCCTACGCCAAGATCCCTTCGTTCAAGGTGAGCGCCGTCCGCATCGAGGCCGAGACCGCCACCACGGCCTGACGGCCGGCACACTTCACCCGGGCCGATCCCCGACACATATTTAGCGGGCTTCAGCCCCCTCACCCCGACCTCGGAGTCACATGCTAGCCGTTGTCAAAGAGGCGCCCGGGACCGGCATGACGGTCAAGGACGTTCCCCTCCCGGTATGCGGTCCCAACGACGTCCTAATCCGGGTCCACCACGCGGGGGTATGCGGAACGGATCTCCACATTTGGGAATGGGACTCGTGGGCCAGCGGCAGGATGCGACTACCCGTGACTGTCGGCCACGAGTTCGCCGGCGCCATCGTCGAAATGGGCAACGAGGCCCAGGCCACGGAACAACTGGAGATCGGCGACCTGGTTACCGCCGAGGGGCATATCGTGTGCGGCCACTGTCTCCAGTGTCGCACGGGGCACGCGCACCTGTGCCAGCGAACACAGATCATCGGGGTCGACCGCGACGGGGCCTTCGCAGAGTACATCGCCATGCCGGCGTCGAACGTCATGAAACTGGGGAACATCCCCACCGAAATCGGGGCCATCATGGACCCGATGGGCAACGCCTTCCACACGGTGCTCGAAGCGGATGTTGCCGGTAGCACGGTATTCGTGCTAGGCTGCGGGCCGATCGGATGCTTTGCGGTCGGTGTCGCCATCGCCGCTGGTGCGTCCCTGGTCATCGCCAGCGACCTGAACGACCGTCGGTTGGCCATCGCCAGGAAGATGGGCGCGCATACTACCATCAACCCGAATAACGAAGACGTCGTGGCCCGGGTCATGGACCTGACGGACGGCGTCGGCGTGGACGTGGTTTGCGAGATGAGCGGCCACCCGACCGGGCACGCCCAGGCCTTCGCCACCGCCCGCCACGGCGGTCGCGTCAATCTCCTCGGCACACCCAGCACCACGACGGAGGTGGACTTCGCCCGGGACATCATTTTCAAGGGCCTCACCCTGTACGGCGTTACCGGCCGCAAGATGTACCAGACATGGCACCAAATGCAGCGGTTCCTGCGCGCCGGGCAATTCGATCCCACCCCCGTGGTAACCCACCGATTCCCGCTCGGCGAAATCGCCGAGGCCATCCGTGTCATCAAGGACGGCGACGCCGGGAAAGTGATTCTGGAGATCACGTCATGACGGACATCCTCGACCAGCGGGTTCGAAACGAATTGGACGGGTTCCGCCGGGACGGTGTGTACAAGCGACTGAACTACATCGAGAGCCCCCAGGGCCCGCGCATCCGCATGGAGGGACGTGGTGAAGTCATCAACCTGTCCTCCAACAACTACCTAGGGTTGTCGGCGGACCCCACCGTGATCGCCGCGGGCAAAGACGCGCTAGATCGCTTCGGCGCCGGCACCGGGTCGGTTCGGTTCATCTGCGGCACGTTCACCCTCCACCGTGAGCTCGAGGCCGCCTGCGCCGACTTTGTCGGGACGGAGGGGTCCCTTTCGTTCGTGAGTTGCTGGAACGCCAACGAGGCGGTCCCGGCAACACTGCTGGGCCCGGACGACATCGTCATCAGCGACCAACTCAACCACGCCTCCATCATCGACGCCATCCGCCTGGCCAAGTCCATCACCAAGTGCCAGTCCGCCGTGTATCACCACGCCGACATGGCCGACTTGGAGGCCAAGCTGCGGGGGTCACGAGACAAGCGCGTGCGCATGGTGATGACGGACGGGATCTTCTCCATGGAGGGGGCCATCGCCAACCTGCCGGACATCATCGAGCTGTGCCGCAAATACCAGGCGTACCTGGTAGTGGACGACTCTCACGCCACGGGCGTCCTGGGCGCAACCGGACGCGGAACGGCCGAACACTTCGGCCTCCTGGGCGACGTCGACATGATCACCTCGACGCTGGGGAAAGCCCTGGGCGGGGCCGCCGGAGGATTCGCCGCCGCTTCGGAAGCGGTGTGCGACTACCTGACACAGCGAGCCCGTCCCCAGCTGTTCTCCAATGCCCTCCCTCCCACGGTTGCGGCCAGTGCCCTGGCCAGCATCCGGTGCATCCAAGACCAGCCCGACCGGGTAGCCCGGCTTGGTGACAACGCTGCTTATTTCCGTGAACGCCTCAAGGAGGACGGCTTCGAGCCGCTGCCGGGGGAAACCCCGATCATTCCGGTGATCCTCGGCGAAACGGCCAAGGCCATCGAGATGAGCGATCTGTTGCTCGATGCAGGCGTGTTCGTGACGGGGTTCGGATTCCCGGTCGTCCCCAAGGGTCAGGCCAGGGTGCGATGTCAGGTATCGGCGAGCCACACCCGGGACGACCTGGACGAGGCGTTGGCTGCGTTTCGCCGGATTGGTGGCAAACTGGGGCTGATCTAGCAGACGGGGGGAGGAAATCAGGCCTGATGGGATCGGCCCTCTGGTGCATTGCTATCTGCAACAACCACGGCCCAACGCCACGGCTTCAAGTAGTTTCACAGCCAAACGCCCCAACCCTCGACAAGCCAACGAACTAGGTCCATTCAGGGTCGCGGTCGAAAAACTCGCATTTTTGGCGGGATTTTCCTATCTTGGAGTGCCTTACTCACCCCTTCCTGCCCGGGGCCGGGGCCGCAGCTGCCGCGGCGCCCCATTCGGGCAAGGGATTTGCTGGACTGGACACCGAAGAACGACGTTGGGTCGCCGCGCTGGAAAAGATTTCGAGCGGCGTGGCGCGCGCCAATCATTCTGGAGGCAACCTCTATGGGAAGGTACACCCGCGGACTCCCCGCCCTGGTACTAGGTGCGGCAGCGATGGCGTCGCCGCTCGCCGGCCAACAAGAAGTGGGCACAGGGTCGTTCAAGTGGTACTTCGGCGCCTATGCCGGTGCGACCATGTTCGAGACCAACGCCCAAGAGGACCGGACCAGCCCGATGGTGGGCGCCCAAATCTTCGTGACCGCCAGACGTACGGCTCTGCGGTTTTCGGTCGAAGAGACCTTCAGCGACAACAACTTGGCGTTCTTTCCGGACGCCTCCGCTCCAGGCGGCGTTCAGCAGCTTTCGTTCAACAACATTCGCAAGTACAGCCTGATGCTGATAGCCATTCCCCTTCAGGGAGCAATCCAACCGTACCTCGGCTTGGGTGTGGGCTGGATGCACACGGTCAACACCTACCTCATCGGTACGCCCACCGACCCAGTCGCGGCGCATGACGAGGCGGTCAAGCGGGGGAGCGTTGGTTTCGGCTCCGCCATGGCGGGCTTGCAGATCCGCATGAAGGGCGTCGCCGTGTTCGGCACCTGGCAGATCACCAGTTCGCCGGACGATTCCAAGTATCTGGTAGGCCCCACCAACTCGTTCAGCGGAGGCGTCCGCCTGAGCCTGGGGCGTTCGCGCGAGACCTTCTAGCACGGCCGCCCGACACCCAGGGCGACTCAGCGATCACATAACGAAGCGGCCAATCGGCCGCTTTTGTTATGCCCACCCGCGGCGTGACCGCCACGTCGGCGTCCCTCACCGGCTCTGCCCGCACAACCTCGACCCTGGCCCCGGGCATGT